>Ga0214472_10000528_pt1 | contig 46843 bp, 38 predicted proteins | sample RVTome_6_FD_207662 | JGI IMG/M metagenome (GOLD analysis project Ga0214472, IMG submission 207662) | Soil microbial communities from uranium-contaminated site in the Upper Colorado River Basin, Wyoming, United States - RVT140D175 | ecosystem: Environmental > Terrestrial > Soil > Contaminated >...
CGAATCTATTTCCAATCCGAATACGCCTGACGCCTGTCACGCCCCTTGCACACCCCATGAGCGCCTGTGACTCAGCAAGGGGGGCGTGCCAGGCTACTCATGGCCTCCGTCACTCGCCCATAAGCGAGTGCCCTCGGCACCGTGTGGCGCGGTTCGTCCCTGCCTGAACGCCTGCCTGTCGGCAGACAGGGCAGGCAGGTCTTGCCAGGGGCCGCCGCCATGACGATTCTTTTATCCTTATTCTGTTTTACGTCAGTGATGTCGGCGCGCGCAGGCCAGCGAAAACCAAAGGTTGAGCCCGAGCACGCCGACAGCAGATAGTTCCCTTTAACGTTTATCAATCTCCAGAAGCCGATTGATTGGATTCTTCAAGCAATCTGGAACTTCAGCAGCTTTCATACTTTGAAATCGAATGAGTGCTTGGCTCACCTTCTCGGATTCGTCATGTGGAAGACCGACCTCAGATTCAAAATCTGGCTTCAGGAAGAAGAGCCTATCAGCATCCGCGACATTCTGAAGAGCCTCATTCCATTGTTTGTGCTTGTTATTTTCTTTCTCCGGTCGATCCTTATGCGTGTCCTCATCCGCTAGTACAATATAAGGAATACCTAACGCTTTTACCACGAGTACAAATAAAGGCAGTTTTGTCTTGCCTCCACATTCGACTATCGAGATTCCAGATTGGTTAATGTCTATACCGAGCGCACGAAATACAAGTGAAAGGGCTATCTTCTCCGTAATTCCCTCTACTAGCATCACTTTGCTGGCAAAAAATAGTTCATTGCGTTGTGCATCGAACTCCGTCATCAATCGCAGCGCCTTGCGATCATTTTCAGCGATCTCCACCTTTGTTGCTTGACTAATCCAAGTGCCCCGGTCCTTCGTGCGATGGACTTTCGCAACAGTTTCAGGCTGGTCTATGCGTACAAAGATCGGTGAGTGAGTTGTTAGAAAAACTTGGTTGCCATTTTCGGAAAGACGCCGAAGAACGGCTTCAAAGTAACGTGCCTTCTGTGGGTGAAGAAAAACTTCTGGTTCTTCAACAGCAAAAACAGCTCCCTCTTTTTTAAGTTCTTCGTATGTTCTGAAGATTCCTACAACGATAGCACTCTGCAAGCCTGCACCAACTTCACCAGCCGGACTCGTAATCCCCATTTGATCTACATAGAGTTGGAGGCTTTTGAAGACATGAGTAGGATCGTGACTTTCAAAATGCAGAGTTATCTTTCCCTCACCAGGATCTAAGCCCATTTGATCCATGGCATTTGCAGCCAGCCGCTTTTCAATATCCACGAACATATCCGTGCGCAGATACTTATAAGCATCTTTGACCGTTCGTTCAAAAGCGTCCTTCCGCGTCAGTTTCTGCATAGCTCCATCAGCTAAAGTGACATCGACCCTTGTCTTGTCGTTAAGAAAGTCGGTATTAACCTCATTAAAGATTTTCCGTAAGATAGACCAGCGATTGCCAGGATTCTGACGGTCGTATTCTCTAAGAACACCGACGTAAATGAAAGGGATTTCCTCACGGCGGTCGTTAGATACACGAAGCGGCAACCACTGGCCCTCATATTTTTCACCTTTCTTCAGCCGCGTTGCTGGATAAACAATTCCCTTCCCATTGCTATTAATGCAAACATAATCCACTTTGAGGGTGCCTGCTGGTTTCTTACCAACAAGTTTTTTATACGCTTTGCATCGAAGCTCAAAACCTGCAATCCCTACCTGATACCCATTGGGTTGGTCCTGGATCTCCTTGTCAAAATATACCTGTATGACAATATCTTTGGATGTATCTTGGCTGAAAAAATCCTCTTCAGAGAAGCTTCGTTCACTGGGCCACGCTTCACCGAGAACCAGGTTAATAGCGCGGAGAACATTGGATTTACCGGTGTTATTCTCTCCAACCAGTACACAGTAGGAACTTGGAATAAATGTGGTTTCTTTGATCGATCTAAAATGTTCAATGTGAACTCGAGCGATCCGCATAACTGTGCTTCTTTAACGGTCTTGGTACTCCGAACTCCAACCGCTCCACCCACCGACGCACACGACACGTAATCCAGGTCTCGAAATACGGCTTTCCCTGTTCATGATGTTACCCCACGGCTGAACTCGCTTAATCAGCAAGCTCTCGACATCAGCAAGAAGTTCACGACTCAGGCGTCGCCCAGACTCGATGGCTACGTCACCGACAAGGACAACGTGTTTCTTGATACCCCGCTCCCTTTCCAGCGCATCCCAAAACGCTACTTTGGAAGAACGGGTCCAACGTTGCCTGACCGTGATACCATCTGCTTTCCCGATGTAAAGGATCTCTTTTGCAAGATGATCGAGGTAGGCATATAAAACACGTGTCCAATCCCATGCGAGATCGGATTCTCCTCGAATCCGTCGCCATTTAATCTCAACGATCATGTCAGATCCAATAGAGGAGACACGCTTATCTCTTCATAAGGAGGTTATGGGACCAAACCTTTATCCCCACTGACAGACTGCTATCTCATTCCCCGTGATAATTCGGAATTCATGCCCTCCGTTGACCCAGGAGCCACAGTCCATCAGGTAATAGGTCGCGCCATTATGAGGACGGGTGACTAACCGGGCTTGGTGAGTGTGGCCGATGACAGCACAGACCAAATTTGGAAGCTGCTGGTGATCATCGGTTTGACCGTTCCGATATTTCTCAATGACACCGACATAGTAGTTGATGTATTCATGGGTGTTAAATCCTGTCGGGTCTTTGACGGGAGTCAATCCCGCATTGTAGATCGTAAATGTCCGCGAAATCGAGTCCCAAATATTACCAAGGATCAGATCAATGTCCGGTTCGATATACTCCATCGCACTGATGACCTTGGTGATCTCACGGCCAATGACGCCGGTCCACCGATCCTGATTATTGGCGAAATCGGCCTGGAACCCATGCTCATAGAAAACCGTGACTTCACTAGCTTTGTTCTTGGCGTAATGTCGCCATTTTCGTTTAAAAGTGACGCCTTTCTTTTGGTAGTAATGCCAGAGATCAATATCGTGGTTGCCGATGACATAAACGGTTTTCAGCTTTTCCATGAGTCCAAGAACGTTCGTATATTTTGACTCAATCAAATTGGTATTCCCTCTGGCCTGCCACAGATCATACATATCGCCCAATTGGACAATCTCTAAGTTCTCTTTCAGCTTCGCCTTAAGTTCGATGAGAAAATCCAGGAAATCCGTAAAGCGTTCTTCATGGGCCGTTCTTTTTCCCAATGTTTCTTTGGCTCGTTTTCCATCGAGAAAATCGTCGTTCGGCCCTTTCTCAAGAAGGTGCATGTCAGGAATGGCAAGCGTCAACTTATCCGTGAGCTCCTGTCCGGCTGTCAGCCTGAAATTCTTATACACCATGGCCTTCCCGCCGGACCTTTTTAAAAACTCATCAACGCTGACCATGTATCTTCCCTATTTCTTCCCGCATACTTCGATCTTGGTGATGACTTCCTGAAACCTCACCTTTTCCCCTTCCTGGATCTCCCGCCGCTCTGTGTAAAAGATTACGTTCTTGCTCTTATAGACCCTGGCATTCTTACTGAGATCCTGGTCGGGTTGAGGCAAAGGGAATTCATCCGGTTCACCGAGCAGTTCTTCCACCTTCTGCCACGTGAGATTATCTTTATATTCGACACAAACTAAGCCAGATTTTGCTTCTTCAAGGGTCTCGGTCGCTGCCAGTGACAGACTCCCACAGGATGATAAAAATAAGCTGGCACAGATCAGGATTGCTGTAAAGCGGGTCTTTATTCTAGTCGCCGCATACATACTACACAAGAAAACTGGAAGTTGGCCCATCGGCATGCTGACAGAAATAGTTATCTGAACGCAGGCTTAAACATTTGATAATCATTTGGTAAACCTTTTATATAACCACAGAATACCCATAGCCAGAAGTGCAATACTAAGGACAACAGCACTCTTTTGCACTGTCCAAATCACAGTATTCCAGTCATTTAATCTATTAGCGCCATTATCCTGTATGAATATCCAACCACATACGGCTAAACCAGCAACGAAAATACTTTGCTCTACACTTAATTTACTCAACAAATATTTATCAAGAAGTGCTACTGAGCTTGGGGCAAAAGCCTGTTCTCTCGCTTCTTCTTCTCCAATTTCAGGCGCGCTTGTTGTATCCCTCGAAAGCAACCCCATACCCGTAGGAACTTCCAAGCTAGCATCAGGGCCCAATGTGGAATTTGAATGGACTTCTTGTTCTACGGTCGCCGAGCTGGTCGATGCTTGGAACCTCTCTCGTTCTCGCATTCGTTTTTTCTGTTTTTTTGACATTTCAAGTTACTTGGTAAGTATTAAAGTCTTGATTTTTTCATGCTTAGACCATGCTTCTCTCGAAAAAATCGAGATCTTATTCACTATTTCCTTGTCTTCCATCACTGCATTTGGCTTCAGCCAGTAGTCAATATCAAAGTAAAAACCTACTTCTGGAAAATCAGTTTTTTGACTAAAAAATTCCTTTATTTGATCTTTAGGCATAGGTCCACTCATGGTATTAAAGTTACCATGCTTATCTGCGAAATTGAGGGGGCCTCCGATGTCGATCAGCTTCGCCTCATACGCTGTTATTAGTTCTTTTGTCGGGACTAAGTATCGAGAAGCGTATCGATCCCGAAGTTCATCAAAACTACCGCCAAAAGAAGTGCAGAACTTTGATCGAATCCCAATCCTTTGGACAAAGAGAGGGTTAATGAATCCATCAAAACCTAGAACGAATCTAAAGAATTTAACTACCTTATCAGGAAAAAATGTTGCCGTTGGGCTCGTAAAACACACACACCCCGCATTGCTGAAACCGACGAACACCCTAAGTTTATTTTCCTTATCATGAACGTCAACCCTATTCTCCACAATTAGCCACTCTGATAGCTCAAGATGCTTAGACAAGCTTTCTGCCCATACTCCACGATGATCAAGGATTTTAGCGTTAGGTTTATAGCGTATTTCGAAAATGTGCTCGTTGATCGTGCGTCCTATCTCATGAGTTGTCATGACATTAACTCCTTTTCAAATACATTTGACATCAATCTGCTTCCGAATCTGTGGATTTGTGGACCATTCGGCCCTCCCTATTTTTTCTTTCTTCCGATTCTCCGATTTCGTAGCTTGTACCAAATGTTCTGTAGTAGGCTGACTTCGCTCTCTGAGAAACCAAGTCCTTTTCTTAGAAGAATTCCATCGTTTATCTTAAGAACGTGTTCAACTTCTCCACAGCGTAGGGATTTATCTAAAAAATCGAAGTCAAGTTTTTCACTACAAGGGAACGGAAGAGGAAGTTTCTCTGCTTCATTGGGCTCAAGTTCTAGCACTCCACCTCCATAGCTTCGTCCAATTATCTCTGAAAAAGAGAAGGTCAATGAATTCAGAAAAGCCCCGGCAAAATATTTTTTATCTAAACTATTTTTAAATCGTACGCGGTGAATTGTGTCAGTACATGTAGCTTTGGCATCGTTCAATACGATCTTCGGATGATAGTGAATTTGCCGCAGCATAAAAGCATCCGGCACCCAAACAGAAGGAACGATGTACCACAACTTACGAATGCTGCATTTATAACCCTTGTGCAGGCTCTGTTTCTCTCCCGATAGCACATACTCTTGTGCGGTTTTCGGCAACTTGTCAAAGTTTACCGGCGGTAAATCCAGAAGGAACGCCGGAAATTTTTTCCTGATGTTTTCTTGAAAGTCCTCTTCAGAAAAGATAATACCTTGAAGATGTCCACTCCGCCCAACAACCCGCTGTGTGTACTTATCAAGTCTATATTCGGTAGTTTGTGGCTTACTAAGCACAAAAAAGTCATTCATTCCTGTGACGACGCCAACATCCACTTCAGCGATATCCCCTAAAACACAAAGCCTTCTGTCTTGACGTAGCTTTCTAACTAGATGAATTTCATCATTAGTCAGATAGTATTGAGTCCACTTCTCAGTTGAGTGATCCATCAATTTTAGTTCACTCTCAGCAGAAGTGTGCTTATAACGGGAAAGTTCATCAAGGTCATTTAGCTCGACAATTGTGATTCCCGTCTTTTCATGACCGTCACGTTCTCCTGTAAAAAGCACAACTTCCTGCTGAATATCATCGAAAAGTAATTTCTTAAAGGTGAAAATTGTGATTCTGCTATAGTAGTTACTCAAAAAATATCTGAGATCAGCGGCATAATTAACTTGCAACAATTCCGCTGGAATTACCATTGCCAGCCGTCCATGCTTTTTTAACAGAAGCGCGGAGGCGACAAGAAATGGCACCCACACATTTGTAAGGCGGTTAGGTCGAAGCCCCATTAGTTTCATGAGTTGAAAAGCAATCACTCGGTGTTCCTCGGGGAAATATTGATACCTGATAAATGGAGGATTTCCAATGATCGCATCAAATTTCTGATCGTTAAGATGCTTTACACAATAGGCAAAGAAGTCACCGATATGTATCTGTTTCTGACTTTGAGATATACAATACTTTTCAAGACGCTCGATTGCTTTCAATGCTTCCTTTTGATCATATTCGACACCAGAAATTTGCTTGCTAATGTTTTTCTTGGTGACTCCAAGCCCTAATAATCTCTCAATAGCAGCCTCGATGAAGGCGCCGTCTCCACAGCTTGGCTCAAGTACCGCTGCCTCTGAAGATGTTATGGCCCAGGAAGCCAAAAAATCGCAAATAACTTTTGGAGTATAGTAACTACCTCGAAGTTTTCGATGCGTCGGGAGCCGCTTCATAAGATCACTGTTTTAAAAACTCAGGAGTTAGATTCGTTTGCATAATTCAACCTCGACCGGTTGAATACTATATAACTGGCATACCAACAGATCTAGTTCTTGTCTCAATGAATGTATTTTTCTCTTGAGCAAGAGTTTTTTGTGAGGTGTAGCAACCGATGTAGTCTTATCGTTAAGTACGATTAGCTGCTGCACCAAATTAACTACCTGATTGTGAAGCTTCGCATCTGATGAATTCTTAAGGTCAATATTTCGAATGGGGATATCTTTAATGAACTGTTTCCCATGAGAATAATAACCTCCTCTAAAAAAGCTGCTCCCAGAGCGCACCATTGCCTCAAACACTGGGCTGCAAAGAATTGCTTGTAAGTAAAAGAGAGAGACTGTTACCTTATTTTTTAGCCGTATGGCGTAGTAAGGACCATTGCCGCCACCGGTGATTACAATATTATTGTCATCATAGGCATATCGTGGTTCTGTAGAAAGGATCGGGAAAATTATTTTTTCACCTTCAAATTTAGACAAACTTTGTGATCGCCCGTACCTGTACCAAGTTTTTTTAGAAAAATTCTGAACGTTTCTCTTCGGAGGAATAAGCGCAGTTTTATAAAACTTTAGATACTTCCAACAAACCGGGAACTGTGAGCGCATCTCTACCTCTGTATACAGCTTGGCAGTACGCCCAGAAACCTTATAAGGAAAGATGATGTAGGTATTGGGCTTGGGTCTGCCAAATGCTTCAAGGGGAGCATCAAGTAAACATGGTCGTAAGATACTCTTTTCAATTCGCCATGACTTTCCACTCAGATCCTGAAATATCACAGTCTTGCTTGTTTCAGACAGAGGATGAATAACGTATACACTGTCCTTACTTGTCTGAACACCAACAAATATCTCTGCAATTTCAGAAAGCTTGGTCTGTTTCCCCTCTCTAAGCCTTGCGAAAAGCTGTAAAACATTCTCCGGCAAAAATATCCATGGTTCACTAGTAATGCTATGTGTGGCAAGCGAGATAATTGCACCAGGTTTTTCATCACACCATGTCGAAAGGTCTCTGACTCGCTCAACCTTGAACTCTTGTGTGGGCGATTTGCTAAGGATTAAAAGACAGGTATAGGTCGTGGTATCGCCTCCGAACACCTGAAGAACTCCAAAATCAACAATTTCTTTTAAATGCTTGCCTGAACTGATGAGGCTACGAAGCGCTTTGCCAGCTTTGATTTTGAAGAATTTGTGGGGAACAATGTATCCAATAAGTCCGGAAGGTTTTAAAAGATTGAGAGCCCTCTCGACGAACAACATATATTTATCAAAATTGCTGCCCTGAGCGCATCTATAGGGGGACTTTTCACTCTGGTAAAACTTAACTTCATCCGCTGCATATTTCACCATATTCTGAATGCGGATATATGGTGGATTGCCAACGATAAGATCAAATCCTCCTGCCTCAAATATTTCTCGAAACGCATCATTCCAATCAAAAATATTTATTCTCTCTAATTTTTGCTCCTGTTTGAGCGCTTGCTTGTCAAAACTATAATATGATTTGTCTACCAAACTATTTCCACATACGATATTCTGATTCAAATTCGGCAATGCCTGTTTTTTAAATTTTCCAAAATGGCCTTCTATTGTTTCGTTACTCTCATTTTCTAAAATCTTTAACAACAAACTAAATCGTGACACTTCTACAACCTGGACATCTACATCAACACCATAAATATTGTTTAAAAGAATCCGTTGCTTCTCATCGAGAGTAAGCCTCCATTCATTATTCGGGCCCTCATATAACTTTGTCTGATGTTTTTGAATGCCATCTCTGAGATACCAATCAAGACAATAATTCATCAGATAATCGTAGGCGGCTACCAAGAAAGCACCCGAACCGCACGCAATATCTACCAAACGGAGTTTCGAGAGTTCTTCAGGTGTTTTCCCCTTGCACAATGGAACAAGTGTCTTTTTAAGGATGGATTCAACAATAAAACCAGGAGTCTTTACGATGCCACTGGATTGTTTTACTTCGGGCTTTTCGATGGCTACAACTTTGGCACCAGACTTTACTTCAACCGATTTAGATAAAAACAGCTCATAAATTTCACTAAGAATTTTTGCGTCTACGACCGAGAACGCGTATGGACTTTCAGGATAATAGAGTTCTTTAAAGATCAAAATTAATACCTGACTACCTACGCTCACTTTAAGGGACAGTTCATCCTCGATAAAATCAAATAGATCGGAATTATATTTTTTGTCAGCTTTATCAAAAAGCTTTTTAAGGATTTGATAAGTATTCTCTGTTCCTAGGTCCTTGAGCGTACCGTACTTTTCAAGATTCCGATCTTCACAGATCCGTAAAAATATAATCCTGTTAAGTAAGCGTTGTACCAGAAAATTTAATTCGACAACATTCAGTTCATGATTATTAGAGATGAGATCTTCGGCCAATTGCACACGCCAGTTTTCAATCTGCTTGAGAAAGAAATCATCGAAAGGTTCTGCGCCCGGATGTTCAATATCACCCCTGAATACTTCATCAAATTTTCCGGAGAAAGCCGATTCTCTTGAGAGATAGGCATAAATCTCATCAAATTTTTGAACATACTCACTGTGAGAATATATTTTCCGTCGTGCTACGTTTGCGTTATCTGTTGATTTTGGAACGTTCCGGCAGTCATAGATTATGAGCTGATCAAAATTCGTTAGAATACAAACAGGCAAACTTGCACTCCAACCGTAACGCTTAGCCTGAAAGGCCGGTTTACCATCTGTTCTAATTGAGATAGAAGGTTTTTTCGCTTCAACGAAAAACTTGCGTTTACCTGCTACACGGAAAGCATAGTCTGGTCTTTTGGTAAAGCTTTCATCGTCAAAGCTGTATTCAACGACTACTTCCCGTAGGTGTTGAGCCAAGCCTTTTTCATTAGTGATGTCCCATCCCAGTAATTCAAAGAATGGATCAATGAAATCTCTACGAAGCTGAGTTTCATTGTAATCGGAGCCAGATCGCAAATATTCATTAGCATGAGAATGAAACCTGCCAACAAGCTCCTTGAGTCTGTTTAGTGCTTCTTGTTTGTCGATAAACATGGCCGCTTCAGGAAATCTTCCGCAAGTTTGCAATAACTTTCCCTAAAACTCTGAAATCCTCTCTTGGCAAGACCTTAATTGGCTGCATAGTATCGTTCTCAGGTTGCAAGACAACTGCTCCATCCCTTCGGAAAAACCTTTTCACTGTTGCCTCATCCCCCAGCAGGGCAATGACTATATCCCCATTTTCTGCCATTGACTGTTGATGGGCTATGACAATATCCCCCTGATAGATACCGGCCTTGATCATGCTATCTCCATGCACTGTCAAAGCAAAGAGCCGCCCATATCGGTGGACCAGAGATTTATCTACGCCAATTGTTGTCTCGATGTTTTCTTCGGCAAGTAGCGGAGACCCTGCCGAGATTCTACCGACTAGTGGAACGGCGACGGTATTGGGTCGACCATTCTTTTCCTTACCCTTACTTGTGTCGGTAACTTCTATCCCTCTCGATTTATGGGGATGTCGCTTAATCCATCCCTTTTTGACAAGCGCTTTAAGGTGCTGTCCTGCCGCATTGGGCGACTTAAAAGAGAACTGTTTTTGGATTTCAGAGATGGTTGGTGGAAAACCCAGGCTTTCAATCTGACTGGCAATAAAATCAAGAATGTCTTGCTGGCGTTCTGTTAGTAAAACCCTCTCGATCATTATCAACTACCCTTAGGTTAAATTGTTCTTTATATACTGTAAATTTATACACGTGTCAAGAAAAAAGTTGATTCGTTCATTTGCAAGGGGCAAGTAGCAGGGTCATCTAGTTCTTTCCAGGGGGCGGGGGAGCCCCGACTGGTGGGAGGGGCGGGGCTGAGGCGGTCTGCATGGGTGAGTGCCTGAATGCAATGAAGGCACGAAAGCCGCCGACCCCTTGATGAGATTTTTATCAAGGGGATGCCGCGCCCAAGCAAGGCAAGGCGGCGGCCCTGCCCGCCGAAGCTGGCCGAAGGCCAGGCAGGCTAGTTGCCCGGAGTGAGCAACGAAGGGCAACAACTGACTGGCTTGAAAACTCGCATGGTGGCGAAGGAACGAAGCCACGATGCGACACCACATTATTTGAGCCAACGGAGGGAGTCTGCCGCAGGCAGTCTCCCAAAGTTGATCAGGCGTGATTGAGAGTGCTATGCTTGGGCGATTTATCAGTGCGAATGGAGTTAGCCCTTTTGCCCTTAGAGGCGGCGGCCCCTGGCAAGTGACGAACCGCGCCACACGGTGCCGAGGGCACGAGCTTTGCGGCTCATCAGGGGCTCTGCCCGCAGGCAGCGAAAGACCCGAAGGGGCTGAAGCCCGAGGACAGAGACCCTGAGAGCCCATGCAAGGGCGAGTGACGGAGGCCATGAGTAGCCTGGCACGCCCCCCTTGCTGAGTCACAGGCGCTCATGGGGTGTGCAAGGGGCGTGACAGGCGTCAGGCGTATTCGGATTGGAAATAGATTCGGATTTCGTCAGAAAGGCACAGCCAAATTTTTGCGTGGCAAAAATTTGGCAGAGCCAATGTAGGGGCGCACCTGTGTGTGCGCCCTTTTTTAATGCAGGCCAGACAAGGGGGCAGACACATGGGTCTGCCCCTACGTTCGTCTTTCGGGATTCTCTTCATCAATTTCCCAGTTCAATGGATTGTTCTTTATGTAATCGCGGATCCGATTCCATTCTTCCTCATTTCGAATGACGTGTTCGTAATAATTGCGTTGCCATAATCGTTTATGAAATGGGGGCCAATGACCGGATTCGATTCGCCGGATATATTCATTGGTGGTCATGGTTTTAAACCATTGCACAATCCGATGTAGGGGCGCACCTGTGTGTGCGCCCTTTTTTAATGCAGGGCAGACAAGGGGGCAGACACGTGGGTCTGCCCCTACGGTTTCATTTTGAATCATGACAATTCCATGAAAATGATTCGGCATTATGACAAATGAATCGGTTTGAACATTTGAAAATTTGCTGTTTAATATCGCCAACCACCGTTCCACCATCTGACCCGCATCGTTTAAAATCATCTTACCGGCAACAATATGGCCCAATAGGCATTTCCGATTTTGGATGCAAATCGTGACAAAACATGCCCCGGGTAGAGAATAATCATAATGCGGAAGGCGAATAGACCTCCGATGATGGGTTTCAGGATTGAACGCCATGAACCATGGATAAGGCAATCCCTGTGCCATCGGTGGCCTGTCGGTTTTGGAGAATTGGGGATATCGTATAAATTCCAGCGGTTCAGCAATTCGGATTTACGATTGGGATGAACCGCAGGAAATAAGGCGATCAGAGGGATTGTGAACCACTGTTCATGTTGGGTATTTTTGACCTGACCGTATCATTCCTTCGAAAATAACGGAAAAGCATACCCGACACCTTCCTACCTTTCATACACCTTTATAACCCTTTCTCATTATACCCGCTCCGCTTTTCTACTGCTTCAATGCAATAATCTCAAACCCATCGTCTCGATCACGCGGGCACTAGAAGATGCGAATATTTTCACCGACTCCAAGGAAGATCTAAAAGAACAGGTTCAACACGAGCAAACGAAAACCAGCACCCTGGATTATTCAATTGAGAATTCTGATTCAAAGGAAATTCAAGAAGGAAATGAAGGAAAGGAAATGGACGAAAGATAAAAGGTAATATATTGAATTTCTAGTATATATTAGTTGGAGGGACGATATTTTTTGGGAATTATTTATAACCGTTAAGAGGAAGCGGTTGTAATAAATTGGCCCTGTTTAGAATTTTCTAGTGGTATGGATTTGGAAACGGTGCGGGTTCGTTTTTTAGTTATGATAGGGTCTGACTTACTATCTGTCAAAAGGTGAACACCAAGTAGTCGTCTGGAATTTTTTTCATATTCATTTCCTTTGAATTTATCTAAAGTTTTAAAATAAAGATGAGTAAATTTTTCTATTTTTTTATCCACCTCAGAATCAAGATAATTCATTATCTCCCCGTCATTGCAAAAATCGTATTGATTTCCCCAACCCCTTAATAAATTGCCCACATCGGTTAGTGTCTTTATGAAAGATTTTCCTTTTTGTGAAAGGAGTTTAGGTTTTTCCATTATATCTTCACTTTCCTGAACCACTTGATTAATTTTTTCTAATAGCCTTCGCCTTGATTTTTTGTTTGGCCTAATTAACCCAGGTCTAATGTCGCATCCTAAAAATTCGAATCCATTTTGGGCTTCCCCGGATTTAAACTTTCCATTTTTTTCTGTGAAGTCATATGCTTCGAGTCCATGTTTCCTCAAGAGGGTTTGCGCACTTCGGAAAGCAGACAAAACTTTTTGTTGGGTCGGGCCTAGGATGATGAAATCATCAATATAACGGAGGCAAATAATTCCTCTGGAATTCAACTTAAGATCAAATTCATGAAGAAGGATATTCCCAATAAGGGGGGATAGACAACAACCTTGTGCCACACCAATTTCGTATAGGGGAAAAAGGTCAGCCTGATTGCCCAATTCTGCAAGGTTTTCTAATTCAGTATCAGTTGCTTCTTTTAAGATATGATTAAACAGAGGGTCCGGAATTTTCCTTGAAACGATTTTTAGAACAAAGTCTCTTGGGATGTTCCTGAAGAAATTTTTAATATCGGAACAAATGAAAAATTTTGCCCCATTGTTTATGGTTTGATAGGCAGATTTGACCGCTTCTTTTACTCCTCTGAAACTCTTTTCCTTTTTTACGCCCCCAAAACTTGAAATTAAATTTACGTATTCCTGTAAAGATTTTTCTTCTTGGAGTACATCTAAAATACTTCGTTGAACTATCCTACTTGGAATAGGAGATTTAACAATGGGGCGCGATTGTTTTCCTTCGCGAGATATTGGAATTCCTTGGGCGGGTTTAAACCTAAAACGGTTTTTCTGGAGTTGTCTGTTAATTCTTTCGATGTTTTTATTAACAGATAAACTGAAATCCTTTACTTGGGTTCTTGTTTTGGAAGAATTTGAGGAGATTCCATTCTCATAGACCTTATGCCAAGCCCTATATAACCTTTCTTTTTCTCTAACCTTTTTAAAAAAGGGATAAACGGTTGGGCTCATAATGTTGGCGCTATGAGTTCCATCGGCGAGCCTGAACTCAACGGTCCAAGGAATTTGGTCATCCTGTGGGGGTACCTATGTATGGCCTGACCCATCCTTCCCTCAATTTATTACTTTGAGTTCCGGAGCATCCTTGTCCTTCTTCGGCACCACGCTGTGGCCCGCTGGACATGAACGCCAGAATGATGGTGGCAAGAAATTTGATACTTAAAATCTTTAACCACCTCCGTGCCCGGCTGGCACGTTTTTGTATGTCGAAGGTTTCCTCACCTTTCCTCCTATAATAACTTTTTGGGAAGGGGAGTCAAGCCTTTGAATTCCAATCTCACCTCCACCCAGAAAGAAAATCCATTAACCGTCCGATGGAACTCAATATGAGCTCGGGCTCCGGTTTTCAATTGGACCGCTGAGGGATAGTGGTGTCCTCTGGGGGTACCTATGTATGGCCTGACCCATCCTTCCCTCAATTTATTACTTTGAGTTCCGGAGCATCCTTGTCCTTCTTCGGCACCACGCTGTGGCCCGCTGGACATGAACGCAAGTTCACGGGTTGAATTTTAAATTTCCTGATGGAATATTGTCAAGCGTTTCCTTTCACATTATTTTAATTTGATACCGTTTATTTTTACCTTGGATGGTAAGAGTGAATGAACGGTTTTTTACAAATACATCTTCCCCGCCGCCCGGTACATTGCAGAGAGCACAAAGTGCCAATCCCGTCCGCTCCGGTGGGGCTCCCCCCGCGTGCCTGCCTGCCGGCGGGCAGGCACCCTGTCCGGGACCTATGGCCCAAACAGCGTGCAGAACATGCGCTTCCTCCATTTTCGCTTAATCCTTCACCTTTCCTGTTATTTTAAGGCGTGCCTCTCTCCTCGACCCTCCTATATATTTGGATAAAGCCTCCTAAAAGATCGAAGATGTCGCCTAAAAAGACCACTTCAAGGTCTTTCGCCCCGGCGCTTCTTGCCATAGGACTGAGATCCCCCACGACCCACCCGGAAACCTCCTGAGTGAATGGTGGCCCCGGCGGAAGACAAGCATCAGGGGTTTCTTCTTTATTTTATTTCGGGTTGTGGTGCAGCATTAATTAATTTATCCTGTTCAGAACATTTCGCCTCTATGTGTGACAATGGCTTTCAGGCGGGGAGGCCTAAATTAGGTGGGGTTCAGGCTTATTGTGCCTCTAAGTACTCACGAATGCGATCCTGATCCTCGTTTTCCTTGTCGCCTTTGAAATAGACCTCGATAAACTCAATTAAAGTGTGTTCCTCCTTGTACGCATAAACAATTCGCAGTGCAGATCCTTTTAAGTACCTACAAAATAATCGCGCCTTAACAATAACGCACTGCTCAGTTTTTGTAAGGACGTTAAAATGCTTGCTTGTTCCAAGAGGGACAGCCGCAATAACCTGCTTGAATTCCTCCAAATCTTTATGTAGCGATTTATATTTCCTTGCAAGCCGCTTAAGCTCTTTTGAGAAAAGAGACGATTCATCAAAGTTCATCGTCGTAATTTCTTACGGAGTACTTTTCATCACGATAAAAGACGCTCTCATAAGAAAGCGGCTTTCCCTCTTTGGCAGCCTTCCAGGGGATATCTTCGTGCGAATAGTTTTCTATCTCTTTAGCATTCTTGTCTGATAGGCGTGCGAGGACTTCGTCAATATGCTCAATTTCCCGTGCGGAGAGTACGGCTAGGTTGGGCCGCTTGAGTGGCAGATATTTCTTTTGCTCGTATTTAAAATATTTGCTTTTTACAGCTTCGAGTTCTCCTTTCTCCTGCATATCCGTAACAATGGATCCCAATTCCGCTAATGTTGGCCCATGATGATTTTTGATATAGGTTGCGCCCATCAAGTTTTCCTCAAATTTCTCGTAGTAGTCAAAGTCAATAAAGTAAAGAAGCTTGTGTAGCACGGTTTCACCAACGTTTGGCTTGCTGCCAACTTTCCCCAAAACATACAAAAGAACTTGCTTAAATTTTTCCAAATTCTTTTCTGTAACGCGAATCTGAAGGTTGGACGGTTTATCGGAACCTTTCTTTTTCTGCTCTATGGTCACGGAATGCATTGTCGCATTTTCGGCAAGGAAGTTTCCAAGCGGCATGCTAAAAATCGCCGCAAGCTTTTTCGCTTCGGTTACCGTAAGATCCCGTTCCCCACGCTCAATTTGCATATAGGTAGGGCGGGAAATGCCAAGCTTCGACGCAAGATATTCCTGCGTCATACCGTACTTCTTACGCTGTTGTTGGATAAATTTAGCAAGCATAGTTATTTGTCTTTGTTCTTCGGCGGTTTATTTTCCTGGATCTCTCTGCGTTCGAGACGTTCAGCCGCCTCCTTAGTCGACGTTGTTTTGTACTGAAACCGCGTGCCGTCTTCGAACTCGCTCTTATGCTCCGAAATGCGATCGTCCAAGCGGCCGCCTTTCGCCTTGCCGACATAAAGAACATTACCCTGAGCATTTTTGATGCGATACACCCCGGGTTTGTTTCCAGGAACCTTCTCCACATTAGCCTTAGTGATAGGCTTCGTAGGGCTGAATTTTTTCATGGTTGTTCTCCTTGTCATAGTGGAAAATGGTTAATCCTTAATATAGCCTCAATATACAAAATGTAGTTATTCTTGTCAAGTTATATGTAAAGATTTATAACATTTACTTATATCCGTGATTTCTCCCTCAACGGGCCTTCAAAATTTGTGCTGAGCCGGTCAAAGGCTTAAATGGTGGTGGGGTTTTGTTATTTCAGAATTCAATTGTTTATCAAACAAGGGATGACAGGCACATTGCCTTTGGGATAAGAATATCCGCATAGCTCTAAATTCTGCTTAGCACCATAATTTAGAGGGTCGCCCTTGGCACGAGCCCTCGGAAACGTAAACAAAACCTGGCCTTCGACCCTTGTGACAGCCCCGCCGCCCGGCACCTTGCAAAAAACACAAAGTGCCAGTCCCATCCCCCCAAGTGGGACTCCCCCCGCGTGCCTGCCTGCCGGCGGGCAGGCACCCTGTCCGGGACCATTGGCCCGAACAGCGTGCAGAAGATACGCCTCCTTCCTTCATAATGCTTAGGCGAATAATTCTGTTCTCACGATTGACAATAATAACCCGAGCGCACTTCGTCCCATCAGGCTGTTAATTCCGTTATTATTGATATTTTTCTTTTTCAGGGTATTTTTCCCCCAGTTTCTGCTAAGATAACATTATCACTGCCTGCCAGCCAGGCGGGGGCAGGGCGCGATGCTGAACAAGGACTGGAACCTCATGGTGCCGGAGAATGTGGAACAACTGCTCACCGAAAATTAGGGCATTCTTAAGAGGATAAGATGGTTCCTGCAGGCTAACAATAGGGTTCGTTCAAACGAAGAGAAACAGAAGTCCAGAACCCATTTGGAAGTTTTAAAGAGGAGGGACAATGTTCGACCGCATTACATTCAACTCAGAGATTATGGGAGGCCGAGCCTGCATTCGCGGAATGCGGATCACCGTCGCTCATGTGGTCAATCTCGTGGCTAATGGCATGAGCACGGATGAGATTCTGGCGGAGTATCCTGATCTTGAATCCGAGGACATCCGCCAGGCCCTTCAGTACGCGGCGCTCTTGGCACGTGAAGAGACATATCCGCTGAGGGCCGCTCAGGGATGAAGTTTTTGGCAGACGTCGGCGTTTCGTTGAACACAGTGCGCGCCCTACGGGAATTGGGACACGACGCCGTTCATCTGCGGGAGCAGGAATTGCAGCGTCTTCCCGACCCTGAAATCTTGAAGAAAGCTGCCGCGGAAGATCGTATCCTTCTAACCTTTGACCTCGATTTCGGCGACCTTTTGGCGTTGGGCATCAAAAAATCGCCGAGCGTTGTGATCTTTCGCTTGCATGACGAGACGCCTGCATCTGTCAACCCACGCCTGTTGGAAGTCCTGAACGACCGCCGGACTGACCTGGAGAGAGGCGCCTTGATCGTTGTCGAGGACAATCGTTACCGCATGCGCCGTTTGCCGATAGAAGAGTGAAAATGGACCCCTGGTACAAGGTAAGGCGAGCGTTATCTTCCTGCCGTTAGGCAGGGCAGTCACCCTTTCCGGGACCATTGGCCCGAACAGCGTGCAGAAGATACGCCTCCTCCCTAATTCATTTTTCAAAATGCTTTCAAATTCATGCCACAGACCTCCCATTTTTCAGGGGAACCCCCTAAATATTAATTCTTGAGATAAACCAAGGATTTCAATATACTTTTTTATTATGTCATTCTTTTAAAATACCATTTGAGACTAAATTATAAAACTGGAGTAGAGTTTGAAATAAGGCTATGCTCAGCCGGCCCTAATGCCCAAAAAACTCCATTAAGAGGATGACCAAATGAGTGAAGGCGAACCTGATAGTGTTCCACCGGTCGACATAGTACGTAATAGGTCCATTCGTCTTTTCACCTACCTCCGGGATCTTGCCCAACTTCGCAGCAAAGTTATTCGCTCCCTCAATGACTATGACAGTGTACTGTGGTTTTCGGATATTCCTCGGGAACAGGAATGTTTCACACAGGCATGGGGTGTCCCGGCTGAAGGACGTGAAGATATTTGGTTAGAGATCAAAAAACCTAAGGTTCCATTTGTTCCGTCTGTTCCTAATGAACTTCGCCCTTGGGTCAAAGAAGCCGATCTTCTTGATTCATCCAAAGATGAGCCTGAACTTTTGCAGCGTATTTTATCACCAGATCAGGAAGAAGGGTCTGAACCAAATTTCATTGAGCTCAATGATAACTTACATCTCATTGACCTTTGGGCTGACTACCTTGAACAGAAATGGAAACCATGGGCAGGTGAACATAATCGATTAAGCGGAATTCAGGAAATTTACACCAAACTTTTTACGATTTATCAGAAGCAAAAAAGTTTAGGCGAGGAATTTGAGCTTGTTATTGGTTTGGGGTTGCTTAATTGGAAGACACCAAACCAACAGAGAATAAATCGACATCTTATAACCGCCCAGGTTTCCATCACATTTGATCCTAATCGAGGGACTATTTCGGTTGGTCCCCCTATTGAAGGGTCTAAACCCGTGCTAGAGCAGGACATGCTAGAAGCCTCCGAACGTCCAATCCCTGAAGTTCAGAACAAAATCGAAAACCAGGTAAATATTATCGGTGATAATATTTGGGATACCTCAATTGTTGAGGCAGCGCTACGTAGTTGGGTTCAAACTGTTTCCTCAGAAGGGAACTATAGTCCAGAGCTTCATGCCCCTAACGATCCCGCAATAAATCCGCTTGTTTATTATTCTCCCGCAATTATTCTTAGAAAGCGTACAGAACGGGGCATCATCAGGGTATTTCAGGAAATTATAGAGCAAATCAAATCAGGCATGGAAATTCCTGCCGGAATTATGCGAACAGTTGAGGTTATTGATGATAGTCAATCCGATAAAAATTCTTTAGACCATTCTGATAGTACAGGCATCTTTAAAGAAGTTTTCTTCCCATTACCTGCAAATGAGGAACAGCAAAGAATAATAGATGCGATCAATACCCGCCAAGGGGTAATGGTACAGGGACCCCCAGGTACAGGCAAAAGTCACACCATTGTCAATCTGATTTGCCATCTCCTAGCCACCAATAAAAGAGTTCTTATCACCAGTAAAACCCCACGTGCCCTTAAGGTTCTTAAGGAAAAAATATTGAAGGAGGATAGTACCAGGGAGATATCCGCCTTATGTGTCAGCCTTCTTGGGAATGACATCTCTGCATTAAAGGATTTGGAGGATTCTGTTCATGGAATCACGGATCGACACCATAATTGGAATTCCAAAAAAAAATCAGAACATGTCAATAGATTAAGATTGGATCTCGATGAATTACAAAAGCGAATGGCGACATTAACAAGGCGACTTCGTGAAATTAGGGAACATGAAACTTATAGACATAATCTGTTTGAAGGAGTGTATCAAGGTACTGCACAGGAAATAGCACAACATGTAGAGGAAAATAAAACCAAACATGGTTGGATTCCAATCCGTATTGAACTCGATAAAGAACCCCCTTTGACTGATCATGAAGCGCTGGAATTACTAAGTATCTACACAGAACTTAGACCAGAGCGGGTTAATGAGATAGAGAAACCCATAGCTCCTATAGCAGAATTGCCTACTCCCGAGGATTTTGTCCGGTATCACGATGCAGAAAAGCTTGCACAAACCAATTACCAGGCCTTCGTCGAAATTGCACAGGGTGAGGTATATAACAAGATAAAAGCCATCAGTAATGAACAACGCCAAAGCTTGAAAGCTTTACTTAATGAGTTGGTTGCAGCTCGCGTTAGTGTCCTTAAGTATGTACAGCCATGGGTTTCAAAAGCCGTTGAGGATATCCTTTCCGATCGTGACCGTAGTTGGAGAGAATTATATAACCGGTCTTGTGACTTATTAACTGGTTTTATGGCTGAAGCACGAGCAGCTGAAAACAGAAAAATATCTCTCCCTCCAGGGCGCGATCGGATGGTCATTATAGCAGAGGCTCAAGCCCTTCTTGATTACCTTCAAAAAGGTGGTGGCTTCGGCATCCCAGGAATAAGACCGAAAATAGTAAAATCAGTTTGGTATCTCCTTAAAGAAGTAAGGGTAAACGGTCGCCTGTGCGATAATGTAAGTTCTCTCCGAGGATTAATAGCTACACTTTCCGTAGACGAACGTCTTGATAAGCTATGGTCGTACTGGAAACCTTTTTCCAACCGCATGATGGGAAGCCGACCTTCACAGGTGGGAGAGCTGGAAGATCTTTGTGAACCACTTCAGGCTGCATTGGATCTTCATAGACTTGTTCAGACTGGAATAAAACTCTGCAAAGCCTTTGAGGGTTTACCACTCCCTGCATGGCATAAAGTAGGTGAAATTGAAACCTACGCCAAAATTCTCGAGTGTATAGACTCTGAACGAAACTTAGAACAATCCAAGGCCCCGTTTATCAATACGGATCATCTTTTCCGCACAGCTTTAACTAACCCGGATGTGCATCCTGCAATAAGGGAAGGCCATCGTGCATTAATGGAGCGTGATGAACAGGCTTATGGCCTTTTCTATGCAAATATTTTGGCATTGGATACAGATCGACAGCGTTTGGAGAGACGCAAAGACCTTGAAACCAGACTTTGTCTGGCTGGGCCTGCGGTATTTAGTTATCTCGTTAACCCTGGATTTCTTAAGACTGCAGAAGATTTCGCTAGAGAAAGAGATTACATGGCCAACGAAACAAGTAAGGTTTCCTGGAAGCAATCCCTTTCCCATTTTACCGATTGGTGGAGGTGGGCTCAGGCCAATACATGGCTTGAGGATTATATTGCTGGGACCACCGAGGGCCAGGTCAGTCATGAGATTAGAGAAGTACAAAACCGAATTAATGTTACCACTGGTCGTTTGGCAGCAGCTCTCGCATGGGGAAACTGTTTTAATCGATTAACTGAAAAAGAGCGCCAGCATCTCATTGCGTGGAAGCAAGCGATGAGACGAATCGGGAAAGGAACTGGAAAGTATGCTGAGAAGCATCGCCGTGAGGCAAGAGAACATATTGAAGGTTGCCGGGGGGCCATTCCTGCATGGATTATGCCGCTCTATCGAGTTGCCGAATCACTCAAGCCTGCTCCCAACACCTATGATGTCGTCATAATAGATGAAGCAAGCCAAGCAGGCCCTGATGCCCTCTTCCTGCAATACATTGCTAAAAAGATCGTTGTTGTTGGCGATGATATGCAAATCAGCCCTGACTCTATCGGTGTTCCTCGAGAAGATGTTGACCTCCTTCGTGATCGGCACATAAAGGATTTTCCGTTACCGCTTTTTGGTGCACTTGGAGTTGAGGAAACTTCTTTCTTTCACTTGGCGGAAGTTCTATTTGGCGGCCGAATTATATTGAGAGAGCACTTCCGATGCATGCCAGAAATTATTCAGTTTTCCAATGACCTTTGTTACAAAAGTACACCCTTGATTCCCTTGAGACAATATCCCCCTAATCGGCTTTGTCCTGTTGTTATTTCTCAGCCTGTACCCAATGGATATCGGGAAGGTAGTACTAAAACTCCACGAAATCCCTCAGAGGCACAAGCAATTGTAGATGAGATTGCAAGATGTTGTGAAGATCCTACGTATGATGGAAAAACCATAGGTGTCATCAGCCTGCTTGGAGATTATCAAACACATCTAGTACGGCAAAAGTTGATTCAAACCATTGGTCCGGAGGAGATCGAACGTCGAAATCTTGTCTGTGGAGATGCCTATGCATTCCAAGGAGATGAGCGTGACATTATCTTCTTAAGCCTTGTTGCTGCTCCAGACGAAACAGGAATGCGGGCCCTTACAGATCAAAAATCTATGCGCCGATTTAATGTTGCTGCTAGCCGTGCCCGTGATCAGATGTGGTTATTTCACACACCCACAATAAACGACTTCAGAAATAAGGAGTGTTTGAGATACAGATTATTGAACTACTGCCTTAATCCTAAAAGACAGTCTTCAAGTATTGAAGGCGTTGACATTGAGCAACTTAAAAGTGATGCACGAACTGTCAAGCGGACAAGAGATAATCACCCTCCCCCTTTTGACAGTTGGTTTGAAGTGGATGTCTTTTTAAAAATAGCTGATCAGGGCTATCATATTGTCCCCCAGTTCGAAGTCGCTGGATATTTCATTGACTTAGTTGTTGAAGGAATGCGTGGTCGTCTGGCCGTTGAATGTGATGGGGATGAATGGCATGGCCCCGAAAGGTTTGATGCAGATATGATGCGCCAACGCACTCTAGAACGTTCCGAGTGGACTTTCTGGCGAATACGGGGAAGCGAATTTTACCATAACCCTGAACTGGCAATGGCTTCTCTCTGGGATTTACTTAAAAAACTTCGTATTGCTCCAGGTGGTCAGGATATTGAAACTACACAAAACCACGCCGAAACAACCAACAGGAATATGACTGATTCCCAAGGGACTGATGAAGATTTATACAACAATGAACCGGGAACAGGAACGGAAACTTCTGGGGAAGGTATTAAACAGCAGGATTTTTTTCGATCACAACCCAGTGGTTTTGAAGAAATCAGCCGTTCAGAAATGTTAGAGGCCCTGCTTGCAGTAATACCACCTCAAGATAAAATGCTTCGAGGTGACGCTATTCGAGCTGCAGCTAAGTTATTAAAAAGTAAAGGCCGCATTGAATTTCAAAGAGTTAGAGAAAATGGAGAGATCTGGAATGAGTTTAAGTCCGTGATTAACTCGGCATTTCGCCGTGGACTAATAAATGGTGATACAAAATCCATTTGGCGAAAAATTTAAATCAAATATGTTGTACATCGGTGGGCTTCATTCTTCGCAGGAATATAAGGCCCCCTTGGTTAATGAATTTTCAAAGGAGGGTAATAATGTTTGAGGCAGACGCAAAAAAACTAACTTCACAAATAATCCTTGATCCCTATTCCGTAAATGACCTTAGACACCTTGTTAATTGGGCACGCCAAGATTTCCTTAACTCTGTATGTGATTATCGCACACTTCAATTAAAGAAGCAGGGGGATATGGAAAAGGGGTTTCCACATTGGTGGATAGGAACGATAAGACATGGAAAATCATTAAAAATGGTTCAAAGAGATATCAGAGAGAAAAGAGTTCTGCTTGATAATCTGGAAAGAGCGCTTGAGGTTGCCGCCTATAATGATTATGAAAATTCGGAAAGACGTGAATTTTATTTCCAGGCTTTAGAAGAAGAGGAAAGTAATGATGATACACATTATGAAAGAAAGCTTGATGAAATAGGACAAAGAATTGAACGAATGTCAGAAAAGGACCTTTTGGGGGAAATCAGAAAACAATTGGCTGAAGTCCTTTTCACCTTGCAAAAAATCAATCATCAAAAAAAGAGACGGCAAGAGTGGAAGTCCCACGGTCCTCCAAACAGAATAAGAGAGGAGTTCAAAAAATTGTATGCTAATAACCAAAAAAGGGATCTTGGGGGCCGGGATCGGACCGAGGTAAGAGATTGAATTAGCTATAAAAGAATTAAAAAAATAGCCCTAAAAATCGGCTTAAACAGTTCTTTTTGGGGTTAAAAAAAGGGGCCTGAGGAGTCCATTTCTAGGAGTTGGACCAACAGCAGAATATTTCGTCCTCTTATAACAATCTTTTTAGGGGCAAAAAGGGGGTTCTAAGACTAAAAAAGGCCTGGAATTTTGAAATTTAACCTTTACTATCAAATTGTTAGCTTGGTCCGACTTGCCGACAGTTGCCGACTGGGATGAATAATTACGTATGGTGTCCCTGGAATTCTAAAAGTTACGAGCCGTTCTAATTGGCCATTACTCTCTACCATGTCAGATCTATGTAAGAAATGGGGAAATTCATGAATGAAGAGAATGAGGGTACGTGTCCGGTCTGCAAGTCGAAGCTGAATGAAGCTGGTCGACTCACCACTGGTGACTTTAAGCAGTTTGACTGCCCCAACTGTGGCCGTTACGAGTTAACCGGGACTGACATACAAATGGTGAGAAACGGCGTGACTGAATCGCCAGACTTTGGGCCGTGCCTGGCCCACAAGATTCGCCGGATGCAGCGTAACAAGGAATGGCCTCGGGTACCATCCGATATCATCGACAGAATGAGGAAAGACGAGCGAGAGAGGAAACTTCCCGATCCAGCTGAGCAGGCCGACAATCTAATCCTGTGGCTGGGGGAGACTCAACGGTATCCTGGAGGCGTGCTCCGACCATTTGACTACCGGAATGTAACAGCCGTAATCGGTGCGTTTGATCCCAAAGGAGTACAATTCATTGTTGAGTCGATGCGTAAGAAAGAACTTGTAGAAGCGGATGTATCATTGGTCACCGACTGTTGGATTACCTTGACCTTTGCAGGATGGGTACGCTACCACCAACTAAAACGGCAATCGACTTCAGGGCCTCGAGCGTTCATGGCAATGAAATACAACGATCAGGTCCTCGACCAAAAGATCTTCCCTAAGTTCAAGGATGCAACAAAGGAGGCTGGGTTCGATCTTGTAAAATTAACCGAGGTGTCATGTGCTGGTTCAATCGACGAGCAACTCCGCGTCGAGATCCGGCGTGCAAGCTTTCTGGTCGCAGATCTCACTCACGAAAATCCCGGCGCTTATTGGGAGGCAGGTTTCGCGGAAGCTTTGGGGAAGCCGGTTATCTATACTTGCGAGAAAAACATCTTCGAGACACGCGGAACCCATTTCGATACCAATCATTCCCATACAATTCTTTGGGAGGAAAATGATCCGGTTAAGGCTGCGCGCGAGCTAAAGGCGACCATCAGAGCAACGCTTCCCGAGCAAGCGCGGATGGATGATTGAATCGGTGACCTCTGGGCTTAAAAAATAGAAAGGGTCACCCATTAATGGGCAAAGTCGAGAAAAAAGATTTTTCTCCGTGTTTTTCTTGTAAGCCGGGGTCGGACCAAGGTAAGGGATTGAAATAATTCTAAAAGAAGTAAAAAAAGGGGGCCAAATTTGGCTTAAACCGATCTTTTTGAGGTTAAAAAGAGCGTTCTAAGGAATCCGCTGTTTTTGGTTCAAAAGCCGGCCTGTGACCTTTGGCAATTATTCTTTCGTTTTCATCGATTGGAACCATAACTGCCTTTCCAATTTCACATTCAAAATATTCCGGTAAAAAATCTTCCTTTTTAAGTTAATAACGACCCTCCCGAGGTTTTGACCATTTTTACCCAGGTGTCATTCTAGACCTTCCTTTCGGGGTTTTCCGCTTGGGGGTGGGAAGAATAAAGTGATTTTTCCGGTGACCGGAATTTTCACTTCTAACTTCTCACATTCGGGGTTTTCCGCTAAAAGATGGGAAGAATGTAATGAAATTTTCTCATGACGGGAATTTGTCATTATTTTCTTCCCACCATTCACTTCTAAAAGGACCCAACATTCTGAAAGAAAACATAAATTAGGTTAGAGTTTGAAATATATTTTGGATCTGAGAATTAAAAAGGTTGCGAATGAAAAGAATTCCCAGGAACTTCTTTCGGTCTTGCTTACAATTGGAGGTGTAGTCCATCAAACACCAAGTATTTCCCATTTGAAGTGAATTACTTCGGTTTGAATGTAGTCCTTTAAAAATGACTATAAGTGGATATTTTTTTAAATTTTAAAACCCTTGATGGCAGAGGAGGTTTTCCATTAAATTTCCATGGGAAAAAATATTGTATAATGCAAATTGGAGGGAAATTTTCATGGATTATGAAAATACAACCAGAATAAGCAGAGAGGACCCATATGAAGAGGTTTGGTCTCAACCTATGTCAATCCTTGCCAAAAACCATGGAATTTCGGATGTGGGCCTTGCCAAGATCTGTAAAAGGTTCAAGATTCCTCTCCCCCGAAGAGGGTATTGGCAACGGAAAAGGCATGGTAAAACAGGTTTTCGTGTACCGCTGCCTACACTAAAGGAATTCCAGGAAACCACCATTTTCATTCGAAAGAAGAGAGAACTGCCCGTGGGACAAGAAATGGTTTCTGAAGAGCAATCCAGAATTGACTTTGAAAAGATGGATAAGAATAAAATCCTCGTGGCATCTGGCCTTTATTCTGCCCATCCCTTAACCACCCAAACGCAAATAAACCTTAAAAAAGCAGAGTGCAATCGGTACGGTGTATTAAGTTGCCGCAGGAGAAAATGCCTAGACATCTCCGTGGGTCCCAATAGTATGCACAGGGCTCTTCGTATCATGGATGCTTTGTTTAAGGCACTGGAGAAGAGAGACTTCAAGGTTTCAGTGACCAGCAAGGATCCAAAAGATCCCTATTCCCATTGTGAAACATCCGTAGAGGTTTTGGGGGAAACATTGGAGTTTGGATTGGTCGAATCCATTAAACGAACCGAACGAGACCTTACTGAAAAAGAAATGAAATCCTGGCATTATCGATCCAAAGAATTTGAATTCCATCCGACTGGAAATCTCTCGCTGATAATTAAAACCTACCTTCCCGAGGGTACTCGAAGGAAATGGTCTGAGGGAAAAAAGCGAAGGCTTGAAGATTGTCTAAATGATTTTATAGCGGGACTTATCAGGGCAGCGATTGTTCATAGAGCCCGAAGGCTAGAGATGGAGAGAGAGCGCAAAAAGCGGTTGGAAGAGGAAAGGAAGCGAATGGAAGAGGAAAGAATTAGGGAAGAAGAGGAGCGCCGTTTTCAATCACTATCTAATGTACTGAGTCATAAGTCTCTTTACATTATGACAAAGACAGCAGATCAAGTTAAAGATCGTCATTGCGAACGAAGTGAAGCAATCTCCCCCCCCCACCCTTCCCTCCCCCTCGAGGGGGGAGGGGTAGGGAGGGGGTGACCGTAGTGGATTGCTTTGTCGCTAACACTCATCGCAGTGACAACCAAATGTAAAGAAGCGTTGGACTCACTACACTAACAAGGTCTCCGCTTGGAGAAAAAGCCAAGACATCCGTGCATACCTTTGCCATATTGAAAAATGCGCCATCGTAGAACAGGGAGAAATAAAACCCGGGAGTGAACTGGATCAGTTCCTCCTATGGGGTTATCAGCAAGCCGACCGATTTGATCCAATTGTCCAGGGCCGATCCTCCATTCTTGAAGCAAACCAGTGGAAGGATTTTTGAAAAAGAGTTCCTGTGAGCGTTGAAATAGGTTTTGCATAGCCCCAGAAACTAATGGAAAATCGACCATTACATCTTTCCTTGATTTATTGAGACAAGAATAGTATATTGTAAGAAGTGTAATTCACACTGTATGTGAATTGTACTGCTTTTAGTATACCATGAAAACCTTATCTGGAATTGAAAAAAAGGGCCGTCTTAAACTTTCGGATGTCCTTAGGAAAGCCAAAGGTACGGTCACAGTTGAGGAAGCTTCGGCCATTCTAGGGCTTGATCGAGTTGAAACAGCCAAGCTGATGGCTCGGTGGGCCGAGCAAGGATGGTTGACACGCCTTCGAAGAGGATTATATGCGCCTGTTCCGCTTGAAGCGCGTACCGTGGATACCCCCATCGAAGACCTCTGGGTTGTTGCAGAGAGGATCTTTAAACCTTGTTATATTGGAGGCTGGAGCGCCGCTGAATATTGGGGACTCACCGAGCAGATCTTCCGCACAATCCTTGTTTTCACTACCCGTAAATTTGACAATAGACGACCGAAAATTCAGGGAACTGAGTTTTGGGTTAAAAAAATTGGGACCTCAAGATTTTTTGGAATGAAAACAGTCTGGAGAGGTCAAGTCCGGGTTCAGGTATCTGATCCGACCAAGACCATTGTGGATCTTCTAGATGATCCGTCTATTGTGGGGGGAGCCCGCATGATGGAAAATATCTTAAAATCCTATCTCGCTTCGAAAGAGAAAGATATAAAGCGGTTACTGGATTATGCGGACCGTCTTAAAAATGGGGCGGTTTTCAAACGGCTGGGCTTTTTATTAGAGCGATCAGGTTTTCAAGATTCAGTGGTCTTGGAAGCTTTTCGTAATCGTTTAACCCGTGGCAATGCTAAGCTTGACCCAAAACTTCCAAATGATCGACTGATAACACGATGGCGGCTTTGGGTGCCTTCGAATTGGGTGGAGAATAAACGTGATTGATCGACAGGAGATCCTGGAGCTTGCACGAGAATTCTCCTTAAGCCCACAGGTGGTGGAGAAGGATTATTCTCTTGGATGGCTCTTGGCAGGTATAGGACAACACCCTGCGACTTCAGAAACCTGGATTTTTAAGGGTGGAACCTGTCTAAAGAAATGCTATTTTGAAACCTATCGCTTCTCTGAGGATCTGGATTTTAGTCTCCTTGAGCTTTCTCACCTTGAGGGAAGCTTCTTATCCGTGACCTTTCGGGAAATTGCTGAATGGGTTTATCAACAAAGCGGTCTTGAAATACCGGAAGAAAGTATCAAATTTGAAATCTACCAAAATCCAAGGGGCAAACCTTCCGTCCAAGGCCGCCTTGGATACCGTGGCCCTATTGCCCCGAGAGGCGACCTTCCCCGCATCAAGTTGGATCTAACCGATGATGAACGCGTTGTCCTAACCCCGGTCAAGCGAAATGTTCATCACGGGTATTCTGATCTACCTGAAAAAGGCATCGAAATCCTATGTTATCCGTATGAAGAGGTGTTTGCAGAAAAATTGAGGGCCTTAGGTGAGCGGGAGCTTCCACGAGATCTTTATGACGTGGTCCATCTGTATCGTCACATGGGAGAGTACTCCGATCGGAGGGCCATTTTGAATGTCCTTCAGGAGAAATGCCATTTTAAAGGTATTCCGATTCCAACCTTCGAAGTATTAAAACAGGAACCCCAAAGGACAGAGTTGGAACAGGAATGGTCCAATATGCTGGCCCACCAATTACCGTCACTGCCCCAGTTTGAGCAGTTTTGGAATGAGCTTCCGGTTATTTTTAATTGGTTAGAGGGTTTGGTGGAGCCAGTCAAACTACAACCCGTTGCCACTGAACCGGAGGAAGATACGCAGTGGATTGCCCCGCGAATGGCCCAACCTTGGGGAATGCCGGTTCCACTTGAGATTATCCGTTTTGCAGCGGCAAACCGGCTCTGTGTGAATTTAGGTTATGGTGGAACGAAGAGGGTTATCGAGCCTTACTCCTTGCGACGGACCAGAGATGAAAATCTCCTTCTACATGCCATTCGTGTGGACACCAGAAAACCCAAGGCATATAGAGTGGATCGAATCGAGAGTGCCGAAGTAACACAAAAGGTATTTACACCGGTGTATTCAGTTGAGCTTACTCCCACAGGTCCAATTCATGCACCTTTACAAACGAGAGAAGGTATAAGATCCAGAATAAGTCGACCCTCTTCAAGTCGTCGGAAGTCATTTTCAATGCCAACACTCAAGTACATTATGGAATGTTCCATGTGTGGAAAACGGTTTACCCGTTCGAAGATGGATACAAAGCTCAATAAGCACAAAAATAAAAATGGATATCCCTGTTATGGGAGATATGGACACATTGTCGAAACGAAATATTTATAGTTTTAGCAAAAACCTAGGGGTAGACGAAGGAAAAAGGTAAATTGGTTTTGTCTGGCCTTTAAGCCATTTTTAGAAAAAAGGTTAAAATAAGTGATATTAAAGCCCTCATCCGAAATATACGGTATGTTTTCAATGGCTTTGGCTTCTAACCTAGTTTCAATGTATTTTATGTTTCAGCAATTGCTGAAACTCACAATATATTAAAAATGGGTGTCATTGATAAATCCTCCAAGGCCCGATTTTGTCGGCTTCTAATGTCCCCGATACCTATACCTATATTGGAGTATTTAGGATAGTGTAAAGTATTATGTGTGAAATTGAGGGTTGAAAAAATGGCGTTTTCCAACCAAGATAAAGTGTGCAACCCTAACCCAGGAGGAAAACGCCATGATGGAACTCAAAGTCAATGTACCACAAATCCGAGAGTTTTTAAATCAAATTGTTGAAGCACCCGCAAAGATATTCGAGCTGTTACGTGTGGATGTCATGCAAAAAGTTCGAAAATCGTCCAAGAAGTTCAGCCAGAAATAAAAAAGGCCCGGCATTTAGGGCCTTTTTTATTTCTCCCCATTTACGATTTACCATTTACGCCCTTCATGCCGGACCTTTTTTATTTGGTCAATGGGAAATAGTGAATCGTAATTAGGAAAGGCCTATTTATCCATACTCTGCACCAATTTCGTCAGCATTTTCGCCATCGTTTCCACTTCATTTTTCAAGTCTGTAAAAATCTGCTCGTCAATCAACTTTTTTCTTCTCAACAGATCCAATATCGGTATACATTCATATGCAGAGCCGCGAGCAATGAGGTAGAATTGCTTTTTATCTTTTCGATGCCAACGTCCGGTACCTTCAGCAATGTTCAAAGAAATTGAAAGAGAAGCTCTGCGAACTTGATCGATCAGGTGGAATTTACCCCTTGGAATATTCTCACAGAGGGTTTCGATGTTCTCTGAGAAGTCCAGCGCCCTCTGATACACATCCAGTTTTTCAAACAGTAACCCCATGACCCATGTAAAAAGCAACCCCGATGCAAAATGGGAGGCGTTTTTTGAGAGGTTTTAGGCTGATGGGATGAACGGGCCGGTGAACCGTAGGGAGTGATTATGAATCTGTGTTCATTCTTTTATTATCCTAATGTTCTTTTGTTCTAATATCTAGCCTTGTCCTTCAGCCGCCCCGCTGGAGCTTTTCACAGATGCCCCGCTTCACATTCTCCGAAAGGTTGTCCACATAGTATTTTGACTGGCCGAAGGCGATCGACAGCATGAACTTCCCCTGTTCGGTGGTGTCGAAGCGATAGGTGGAAAAACGCAATTCGGTGATCTTTCCGATATCAACCAGGTAAATAATGGGCCCACCGTCCACCGAGTTACGGGCAAGCCTGTCTGGGTGCCATGCCAGCACGCCGTCGGCTTTCCCGGCTTCGATCTGATCCACCATCAAATTGAAAACCGGTTTATGAGTGTTCGAGTGGCCAGCGGTATGCAGGCCAGAAACGTGGTGCAGGTGACATTTCATCTGGATAGCGAGCGTCGTCTAAAACCCGTCTGGCTCGCGTTATTCCACGAATTTCCGGATCGCTTCGTGATCTGCAGCGATGAAATCATTCCGCAAGGAGATCACCACCCCAGCGCCGGTGGCATACAGGCCACCGTAGGGATGCTAAAGCAGTTGCCGGATGAGTTGCAGCGTAAGATGGGGTATGAGAACGCGTATCGCCTGTATAACAAAATACGACAGTGACAGATAATACAGTGCCCAAGGATTCTGGAGTGATGCCTTTGCTCTTCGAGGGGGCTCCTGCTTTTTTGCCAAAAATTCTATCGCCCTGTCCCCGGTGTTGGACCAAGTTAGACTTCTCAATTTCTTCAAAATGACGATTGAATGTTGGAGGATTATTGGGAGAGTAGTACGGAGACTTGATTGATTCCCCGATTTGCTATCGCGAAATCCTGGAGCCCATCGCCGTTAAAATCCCCCATAGTCAAGGAGGATTGAGGTAGGTTACTCCCGATGGAGACGAGACGACCTTTTGTCCCATCAAACCGTTACATGGGACCAAACGTTCCTCTCCGTTACCGAAGAAAAGGGAAATATCGTCTGAAAATGTATATCGATTGGAAATGGCAAAGTCCAGAGAACCGTCTTTGTTTAAATCACCTACCAAGATGGCATTGGGCTCCATTCCCGATGGGATGAGTTGCTGATCCTGAAACGTTCCATCCCCTTTCCAAAAAGAAGGGAAACATTATTTGAACCCCTATTTGTGGTTATTAAATCCAGGACTCCATCGTGATTCCAATCTCCCGCTGCGCCTGAAGCCGGACGGGTCCCTACTTGAAAAAAGGTTGGGAGTTGAAATGTCCCATCCCCGTTGACTAATAAAATGGTGAGGCCGGGGTCGGACCAAGGTAATGGATTGAATTATTTATTAAAGTTGAAAAATCGGCCCCCAAATTGGCCTTAAACAGCACTTTTCCCCGTTAAAATAAGGGTTTTAGGGAGTCTTCGGTTTTTGATGCGGGGAGAAATAAAAAAGAAATAAGATTTCTCAGTCGTTTCTCTCCTTCGAAACAACAGGTGCAGTCGGATTTCTCAGTGCCTTCTAAATGACACAGGGGAGGTTGGTTTGTTACCAATACAAAACTTTATAGAACTTGTGTTTTCGGATTTCGGAAAAATCCTTCCGATTACAGGTAATGAGTGTGGCTCCGATGTCCCTGGCGGAAAGAGCAATGAGTACATCAAAAACCAATTCCCTTAACTTGGAAGGGCCATAGCCGCTTTTTCTTCCCATGCGAGAAAGTATTTCGGCAGATTTAAACCAATGGCCCTCATTTGGGGTAATGATTCGGATCTTCTTAGAAAGCTCAGACACAAATTGGAGTTCTAAGGTTGATCTTGCTCCACGCCTGAGTTCATGCAATACCACAGAAGAGCAACGAACGATCCAACGGGACCGCAGGAGGTCCAGGGTGAAACGCCCGGTTCGAAAATTCTCGATATAAACGGATGTATCCAGGATGGCGAGATTACCCGGCGGCAAAAGAATCCTTCTTTCCTACACCACTATATTTGCGGAGAATCGCGTCATGTGTGGCTTTTTCTGTAGCCAAAGCCAAGGCTCGTTCGATGGTCTCCGTTATCGTCTCCGCACCCAGGGCTTTTTGGGCTCTTGCCAATTGTTTTTTATCTAATCTTACTGTGACTTGGGACTTAGGCATAACACCTCCATTCGATGTCTTACACTATATATTATTTTGTATGACACTGTCAAGAAGGGAGAGGATGATCAGTTCAAAGGTCCTCCTCAATGGAGGTTTATGGCAAAAGGAGTAAAACCAAGCCAAATTTACCTTCCGTTTGGCCAAATTTTTGTGTTTTTGTTGTTTTCCTCTATGATAAAATTTTCTCAAAAAACCATCCGCTTCCGAAGAAATTGGTTTTTAAATTTCCAATCGGTTATAGTATTCCTTCATTGAGGTATTGGAGAATCCAAAGGCCCATCCATGTCAATGAGGTTAGCAACAATTTGAACCTTGGAGGTCATGCAAAAAGTTCGAAATTCATCTAAGAAGTTCAGCAAATAATTTTTTAATTTTATTTTTATTAATGAGTTAGAAGTTCAATTTGCCTGCGTGAGATTCACCATTCTCTTTCCGAGCTAGCTTTTTCAACAAATCTTCGGGAACCCAAAGCCTGGGGATTAAAAAACGGAAAGAAGAGTGGAAAACATAACGACCAAACTAAAAGGCTGACCAGTAAAAATCGCTCGATACAGGGCGGAAGGGTTAACCCGTCCTTGGAGGGATTGGTTAGCGCGCATCCTGGCTGAGAGAGGTCTGAGACCTTTTGGCCAACAGTAAAACGCCCGCCACAGCGGAAACCATCGATGCGGACAAGATGCCCAATTTGGCAGCGTTGATCAGGTCTGGGCTAATAAAAGCCAAGTTTCCAATAAATAATGCCATCGTGAAGCCGATGCCGGCGAGCAGGCCCCCACCGGCCAGCAACCTCCAGCTTAGATCCGGGGGGAGTATCGCAATGCCCGAGCGAATGGCTAACCAACTGAAGGTTAAAACACCAATGGGTTTGCCCAGAACGAATCCCACGAACACAGCCACCGTGACGGGATTTCCAAGTTCGGCCAAAGATATCGACATACCGGCGTTGGCGAAAGCAAAGAGGGGCATGATGGCAAAACCGACCCAAGGGTGCAGCATAATCTCCAACCGTTCAACTGGAGACAATGATTCACGCGCGGCAATCTCTGCCAATTGCAATGTTTTGCGATCCTTAGTATCTCCGCTTCCTAGATCACCAGCCGGATAGGCAACAACTCGGTCCAAGATGGCATACAAACGCTCATCGCTGACCCATCTACGGGTTGGTGTCAGCAACCCGAGCATCACCCCCGTAATCGTGGCGTGGATCCCGGACGAATCCACAGCCAACCAGATCAAACTGCCCACCAGGAAGTAAATGGGAACGCTTCGGACGCCCATCAGCGCAATTCCGCGTACGATTGCGACACCAATTACGCCAAGGGCGAGCGGCCCCCAATCAATGTGATTGCTATAGCCAATTGCAACCACAAGAATAGCCCCAATGTCATCTACAATGGCCAAGGAGAGCATAAACACGCGCAGGCTTTGGGGAATGCGCGATCCCAAAAGCGCTAGGCAGCCAATGACAAACGCAGTGTCGGTTGCCATCACTGTGCCCCAACCATTTTCGCCGGGATGACCTAACTGTAACATGAGGTAAAGTGCTGCAGGCACGACCATTCCACCCAGGGCCGCCGTAATGGATAGAGCGGCCATCCGTGGGTTTTTCAATTCGCCCAGAACCAGTTCTCGTTTTAGTTCCAAGGCGACAAGAAAAAAAAACAATGTCATCAAAGCGTCGTTGATCCAATCTCGAAACGAACGGGCGAACTCCAGCGATCCGATCTGAATACCCATGGAGGTTTCCCAAAATTCCAAGAAAGGATGAGCCCATGGAGAGTTAGATAGAGCCAAGGCAATAACAGTGAACAGCAGAAGAATGGAACCGGCAGCGGCCTCAATGCGTAAGAACTGTGCAAACGGCTTGGTCAGGCGATCAACGAATCCTTTGGGCAGGCGAGAAAGCCCTACATTTATCTGAGGATTTGTGCTCATATTTGATCCCTATAAAAAAACTCCATTATCCTGCGGCCCTGTAGAGTTGCATTCCAGAAAAGGACGGGTTAAAGGTTATGGAAGAGTTAGGTCGGTTGGAACTCACATGCTTATATGAAGTTTCAGGTGAACGATAAGGTAAATTATTTATCTACGAATTTAAAAGATTCTGATTCCAATCTACATCATTTAATATTTCCTATCAATTGTTTGTTATCAGGAAGCATCCCTTGCTGTAAAGCCCAGCCCTGACTCCTCAGATAAATGAATCCTTTGATTTCTCCCTATCGGTGTTGGGCGCCTTGTGGGACATCTTTACTGCATTTTAATACTATTATCTGATAAACTCGCAATGTGGCCCCATGCAGGAGGGGGGTCTGAAACCACGTGGTAAGAGTTTTCGACAAATACAGGTCATAAAGCCGATCCGGGGCTGCCTAGCCCGAGTTCGAGCGAGGAGAATGTCATAGTGATTAACGATTTTGGACTTTCAGCGCACACACGGAATTCTCGGCGTAAGGACCGGGATACTGAGTTGCTGCGTTCAGAGCTTTTCAGCATTGAGCAACTGAAGCGTCACGCGGTAACGCTGGCTGGTCAGCATAAAATTGATCCGCGTCCGGGGCCGGACAGGTTGCTGCCACGGCTGGCAGATAACGCGCGGGTTCTGCTGGCGGCGTACGACGTGGTAACAGCCGCAGCGACACCAGGACAACGGATCGTGCCGGCGGAGGCCTGGTTACTCGACAATTTCTATCTAATCGAGCAGCAGATCAGTCTGGCGCGTCGGCATCTGCCGCGGGGATACAGCCGGCAGTTGCCGCGACTGGCTGATGGCCTGTCAGTCGGTTTTCCCCGCATCTATGATTTGGCGTTGGAATTGATCTCTCACATGGATGGTCGTGTCGACAGTGACAATGCCACCCAATTCGTCGCGGCCTACCAGACCGCTGAACCGTTAATGCTGGGCGAATTGTGGGCATTCCCGATCATGCTGCAGTTGGCACTGCTGGAAAACCTTCGCCGCGTCGGTTTGCGTATCGCCCGTCGGCGCGAGGAGCTTGATGCGGCCATCACATGGGCAGACCGCATGCTGGCAACGGCCGAAAGGGAACCCAAACGGCTTATCCAGTTGCTAGCCGAGTTTGCCAATGCCGATGTGCCTCTGACCGCCCCGTTTGTGGAGGAATTTTACGCAAGACTCCAGGGGCAGCGGTCGGCTTTGGGGTTCGTTCAAACCTGGGTCGAGCAAAAATTACTGGAACAAGGGGTGACCGCAACGCAGTTGTCGGCGGCGGCCGGCCGAACGGCTGCGGCCAACCAAATTTCCATCGCAAACAGTATCGGTAGTCTACGTTTCATCGGGGCAATGGACTGGAGGAATTACGTCGAGTCACTCAGTGTCGTAGAACAGACATTGCGTGAAGACCCGACGGGGATGCACGCCAGCCAGGATTTCCCCACCCGCGACCGTTACCGGCATGTTATTGAAGACGTAGCCAAAGGTTGTGCGCCCAGTTCGCGCAGTGAGTTGGCGGTGGCACGCGAAGCCATTGCTCTCGCAAAGACTGCTGCAGAGCGATTGGGTACCAACCACCGCACCGCGCATGTGGGATATTATCTGATCGACCAAGGACGAAACATATTGGAACGCGCGGTTGGTTGCCGTTTGTCGTGGAAGATGCGGGCCAGCCGAGCGGTCCGGAATTTTCGCCTGGTGCTTTACCTCGGCACCATCCTGTTGCTCACCGCATTGGCGACATCGGTTGTGCTTTTTTCTTTCGGGGGGGTCGGCCCGGGTGATTGGCGCTACTGGTTTTTTGAAATCATGGGCATTATCGGCGTTTCGGCGCTGGCCGTCCCGCTGGTGAACCTGTTGGTCACGCTCTTTTTGCCGCCCCGTGCGTTACCTCGATTGGATTTTTCAGAGGGCATTCCATCCGTTCACCGCACCATGGTGGTTGTCCCCACCTTGCTGAGCACGCCGCAAGAGATTGATGATCTTCTCGAAGCCCTGGAGATCCGCTATCTCGGTAATCGCGATCCTAATTTGTTCTTTGCCTTGCTGACGGATTTCCGTGACGCGCCTGAGCGTACTCTGCCAGACGATAACGCGTTGCTCGCCCAGGCGCGCGCGGCTGTCCAGGCGCTCAACGAGAACTACCGCGAGGACCGCCCCTGCATTTTCTATCTGTTTCACCGACCTCGGGTCTGGAATCCATACGAAGGGGTGTGGATGGGATATGAGCGCAAGCGCGGTAAACTGGAGCAGTTCAATGCCTTGCTGCGGGGCGGGCAGCAATCCGCATTTTCAGATATTATCGGTGATGTCTCCATACTCGGTTCGATTCAGTACGTCATCACCTTGGATGCCGACACGCATTTGCCCCGGGATACCGCACGCACACTGATAGGAAACATTGCCCATCCTCTCAATCGTCCGGTGTACGATGCCGAAAAGGGACGCATTGTCGAAGGTTACGCGATCCTGCAACCGCGAGCTTCAATCAGCCTGACCAGTGCAGGCCAGTCACGGTTTGCGAAACTGTTCGCGGGGGAGTCAGGCATTGATCCCTACACGCGCGAGGTATCGGATGTCTACCAGGATATTTTCGGGGAGGGGTCGTTCATTGGCAAGGGCATCTATGATGTTGACGCCTTTCGTCAGGCTGTGGATGGGCGTTTTCCGGAGAATCTTATTCTCAGTCACGATTTGCTGGAAAGCGGGTATGCGCGTTCGGCGCTGGTGACCGATGTCGATCTCATTGAAGACCATCCGGGCAGTTATACCATAGAGGCCAGCCGGCGACACCGGTGGATACGCGGAGACTGGCAGCTTGCCGGGTGGCTGCTCCCGCGCGTGCCCGGACCGCCCGGGTCAAATGGCTCAAAGGCGAAGCGGCAACCAAACCCGCTCACACCTTTGTCGGTATGGAAAATTATCGACAACCTTCGACGAAGTCTCGTGCCGCCATCGCTGTTGGCCTTGCTGGCGGGTGGTTGGCTGTTGGGTCCGGGATCAGCGTGGTTCTGGTCCCTGTTGGTCGCGGGTGTGGTGTTCTTGCCCACCTTGCTAGGGACCGTGATCGAGTTTATCCGTAAGCCTGAAGAACGTGATTGGCTGGTGCACCTGATCCTGACAAGCAAATCTGCGGGCCGACCGATAGTGCTCGCTTTGCTGACATTGTTCTTTTTGCCCTACGACACTCTGGTTTGCCTGGATGCGATTCTTCGCTCGGGTGTGAGGATGCTGTTCACCCGAAGCGGATTGTTGCTCTGGCAGCTGCGCTCCTATGCAAAACGCAACGCGTGCCGTACGCTGGCCGATTTTTTTATGGAGATGTGGATCGCGCCTGTCCTGGGGCTGGGGCTGGCCTTGGCAATGGGGGTCAGCCGGTCGGCGGAATGGTTTTTCTGGGCGCCCGTCTTGTTGCTCTGGCTGGTATCCCCTGTGGTCGGCTGGTGGATCAGCATGCCGCTTTTATCCCCGATACCCCGTTTAACTGGGGATCAACGGGTGTTCCTGCGAGGGGCGGCCCGGCGAACATGGCGCTTCTTCGCGGATTTTGTTGGGCCACAGGACAACTGGCTACCCCCCGATAACTTCCAGGAATATCCCGCTCCGGTTATGGCCTCGCGGACCTCGCCCACGAACATGGGCATGTCGCTGCTAGCGAACCTTGCTGCCTACGATTTTGGTTTTATTCCCGCAGGAGAATTCCTCCGGCTTGCTCACAACACACTGGCTACGATGGAAAAGCTGGAACGCTACCGCGGCCATTTTTACAACTGGTACGACACGCGCACTTTGAAACCCCTTCACCCGCAATACATTTCTTCGGTGGACAGCGGCAACCTGATCGGCAGCCTGCTTACCTTGCAAGGAGGCCTGGCCGAGTTGAAAGAACAACCGGTTCTTTCCGAGCGCGCGTATCAGGGGCTGCAGGACACCTTGCAGGTGATTGTCGAAAACATTCCCTCGCTACCAGCCCCAGATTTTTCGAAGAAGTTCAAGTTTCTGCAGGACACACTAAACTCATGTACCCTGAAAGGGCAACCACAGACACTGGCCGCCGCCGATATCTTGCTGGATGAAATCAACCGTAAAGGGGGCGAGCTGGTTGCATGGTTGCCGCCGGATATTGATATGGATAGCGAACTGTATTACTGGGCGCAGGCATTCCACCGGCAATCCCGCGCAATTCGGGATGACCTTCGATTCCTGGTGCCCGACCCCCGGCATTTCAGCAATATCCCGACACTGACGGAATTGGCCAAAGAAAGGGCAGTTGGAACTGAACCACTATCGCAAACCGGGGTGGCAGTGTCCCAATATAAGGGTGCGGTGGAGCGGCTCAGAATCATCGACGATTTGGTGGACCGTTGCCGTGAACTTGCGGTGATGGATTTTGAGTTTCTCTACGATACGTCGCGCGGCTTGCTGACCATAGGTTACGACGTGGGTGAACGCCGGCGCGATCCATCCTGCTATGACCTGTTGGCATCAGAAACGCGCCTGGCCAGTTTCCTGCTCATTGCGCAGGGACAGGTACCCCAGAAGCATTGGTTCGCACTCGGCCGTCTGCTGACAAGTCATGGGGGCGATGTGAGCTTGATTTCGTGGAGCGGCTCAATGTTCGAGTACCTTATGCCGCGGCTGATTATGCCGAGTTACGAGAACACTCTGTTGGAGCAAACCTGCAAGGCTGCAGTGTTGCGTCAGATCGAATACGGCCGACAACGCGCTGTCCCCTGGGGGATTTCCGAGTCTTGCTATAACGCCACCGATATGAACCAAGTCTATCAATATCGGGCCTTCGGCGTGCCCGGGCTGGGCTTCAAGCGTGGGTTGGGAGACGACCTGGTCATTGCTCCCTATGCCAGTGCACTGGCGCTGACGGTGATGCCCTTGGAAGCGTGTCGAAATTTACAAACGCTGTCGGCTAATGGTTTCCTCGGGGTTTATGGGTTCTACGAGGCGGTGGATTATACGCCATCGCGTGTGCCGCGGGGTAAGCATTGCGCTATCGTGCGAACATTCATGGCGCATCATCAAGGTATGAGCCTTTTAGCCTTTGAGCATGTATTGCTCAACCGGCCGATGCAGCGCCGATTTATGTCTGACCCTCTCGCACGGGCAACGGAATTGTTGCTACAAGAGCGTGTGCCGAAAAAGGGAGCTACGTTGCACCCGCATGCGGCTGAAGTGAGTGCCGCCGCGCGACCTCCCGCTGTGGAAGGAGGCGCGATCATGCGCTTGTTTACCGATCCCAACACGCCGATACCTGAAGTTCACCTTTTGTCCAACGGCCGGTATCACGTTATGGCGACCCATGCAGGTGGAGGTTACAGTCGCTGGCGCGACCTGGCCGTTACCCGTTGGCGCGAAGACGCTACCACCGATTGCTGGGGCACATTCATTTACTTGCGTGATCGTGAAACGGGGCGTTATTGGTCAACCGGGTATCAACCGACACTGCGCAAGGCCGATCACTACGAGGCCATCTTTGTTCAGGCTCGCACTGAATACCGGCGGCGTGATCGGGCGATCGAAGCGCACACCGAAATTAGCGTTTCGCCTGAAGACGACGTTGAGATCCGGCGTGTCACGCTTACCAACCTGTCGTCACTTCCCCGTCAAATCGAGGTAACGAGTTACGCGGAGATCGTTTTGGCGCCTTTGAATTCCGACCTTGCCCATCGCTCTTTCAGCAATCTGTTTGTGAAAACCGAAATCTTGCCCGATCGGCAGGCGATCCTCTGTACGCGGCGGCGGCGCACGCCGGGAGAGCAGGTGCCGTGGATGTTTCACCTGCTGGCAGCACCTGGCGCGGTTGCTGATGAACCATCTTATGAGACTGACCGCGCTAAATTCATCGGACGCGGTCGAACGGCGGCCAACCCAGTGGTACTGGATAGTAGTAGCCCCTCGATGTTATCGAACACGGATGGTTCGGTTCTGGATCCGATCGTTTCGATCCGCCGCACCATTACCTTGTCACCGGATGAATCAGCGACCGTTCAAATCATCTCCGGTGTTGCAGACACGCGCGAAGGGGCATTGGCTTTACTTGAGAAGTATTGTGACCGGCATTTCGTTGAACGGGCTTTTGAAATGGCATGGTTCCAAAGTCAGGAGGTCCGGCACCACCTCAACGCATCCGAAGCCGATGCACAGGTCTATGGCCGCCTGGCCGGTTCCGTTATTTACGGCAATGCATTGCGCCGCGCCGCACCCAGCGTCATTGCCCGAAACCAACTGGGTCAGTCCGGGCTTTGGCGTTTTGCCATCTCGGGGGACCTTCCGATTGTCCTGATACGCATTGGAGACCTGAGCCGTATCGATCTGGTAAAACAGGTGCTACAAGCCCATGCCTATTGGCGGATGAAGGGTTTGACTTCGGATTTGGTGATCATGAACGAGGATTTCTCGGGCTACCGAGCAGTTCTGCAAGACCAGATCATGGGATTGATCCACGCGGGTCCCGAAGCCCAAGGCATTGACAAACCAGGTGGGGTCTTTGTGCGACGTGCCGAAGACCTTTCCGAAGAGGACCGGGTCTTATTCCAGTCTGTTGCCCGCGTTGTGCTTACCGATACCGCCGAGACATTGCTCGAGCAGGTGGAACGGCGTGTGTTGGGAGAGCGTTTACCGGGCCGTTTGGAACCATTGATGGAACCGGCACCTGAACCGGCGCATCCGCTACCGGAGCGCGAACGCATTTTTTGCAATGGCGTGGGCGGCTTTACGCCTGATGGGCGAGAATATGTGGTCACCCTAGAGCCTGGCCAGAGCACGCCAGCACCCTGGGTCAATGTCATCGCCAGCCCGTACATTGGCACGGTCGTCAGCGAGAGCGGGAGCGCGTATACCTGGGTGGAAAACGCTCACGAGTTCCGTCTGACTCCTTGGCACAATGACCCTCTAAGCGACAGCAGCGGTGAGGCGCACTACATCCGCGATGAGGAAACGGGTGCCTTTTGGTCACCGACGCCGTTGCCGGCCCGAGGTCGGTCCGGGTATGTGTGCCGGCACGGGTTTGGGTACAGCGTATTCGAGCATTACGAAGCCGGTATCTCTTCAGAACTGTTCACCTACGTTGCAATGGACGCACCGGTGAAGTTCGTGGTGGTAAAGCTGCGCAACCATTCGGGCCGACTTCGCCGACTGTCACTGACCGGGTATTGGGAGTTGGTGCTCGGTGAGTGGCGGCATTCCAATATGATGCACGTTGTTACCGAAACGGACCCACACAGCGGGGCCCTCTTTGCCCGAAATGGTTACGGTCGCGAATGTGCCAATCGGGTGGTTTTTGTGCAGGTCAGCGAATTGGAGCGTACGGTGACCGGAAACCGTACAGAGTTTATCGGCCGCAATGGCTCGTTGGCGAGTCCAGCGGCGATGGGCCGCAAGCGTTTGTCGGGGAAGGCAGGTGCGGGCCTTGATCCATGCGCTGCGATACAGACCCAGATCGAACTGTCCGATGGGCAGGAACGCGAGATCGTGTTCATATTCGGCGCGGCCCGCAACGCCGATGAAGCACAGCATTTCATCCAGCGATTCGGTGGAACGGCTGCGGCACGAAAGGGATTGGAAGCGGTATGGGAACACTGGAACCGAACCCTGGGTGCGGTCCACGTGGAGACCCCGGATCCTGCGTTGGACGTAATGGCTAACGGTTGGCTGGTCTATCAGACCCTGTCCTGCAGGCTTTGGGGCCGTAGTGGTTACTATCAGTCCGGCGGTGCCTACGGTTTCCGTGATCAATTACAGGACACCATGGCGCTGATCCATGCCGCACCGTGGCTCGCTCGCGAGCAGTTGATCCGTTGCGCCGAGCGGCAGTTCCTCCAGGGTGATGTGCAACACTGGTGGCATCCGCCCAACGGGCAAGGCGTGCGCACACATTTCTCCGATGACTATCTGTGGCTCCCGTATGCAACCTGTCGTTATGTGCTGGCAACGGGTGATACAGGAGTATTTGACGAACCGGTCCATTTCCTAGAGGGGCGCGAATTGAATTCGGAAGAGGAGGCTTACTACGACCAGCCGCAACGTTCGGCTGAAGTGGCAACCCTTTATGAACATTGCGTGCGTTCAATCAAAAACGGTTTACGCTTTGGTGAACATCAATTACCGCTGATGGGCTGCGGTGACTGGAACGATGGTATGAATCTCGTCGGTCGTAATGGTAAGGGCGAGAGCGTTTGGCTGGCGTGGTTCCTGTATGATAACCTTCGGCTGTTTTCAGGCCTGGCCCGTAGCCGAGGCGACGAGGCTTTTGCCGAAGTGTGTACCGCGCAGGCTTTACTGCTGCGCAGCAACATTGAAGCCAATGCCTGGGACGGCGGTTGGTATCGGCGGGCCTATTTCGATGATGGCACACCATTGGGCTCGTCCGACAATGAGGAATGCCAAATCGATTCGATCAGCCAGAGTTGGGCGGTCATTTCAGGCGGTGCGGATCCCATTCGAGCCCACCAGGGGATGGCCTCGCTGGACAAACGCCTGGTGCGACGCGATGCGAAGTTAATCCAACTCCTTGCCCCGCCCTTTGATCAATCAAACCTTGAGCCTGGTTATATCAAGGGCTACGTGCCCGGTGTCCGCGAGAACGGTGGTCAATATACCCATGCCGCGATTTGGGCCACGATGGCGTTTGCCATGATGGGTGACAGGGAACGCGCGTGGGAATTGTTCGCCATTCTCAATCCCGTCAATCACGGTAGTCAACCGGAGGAGATCGAACGTTACAAGGTCGAGCCGTACATTATGTGCGCGGATATTTACGGTGCGCCCCCACACACAGGCCGGGGCGGTTGGACTTGGTACACTGGGGCGGCGGGCTGGATGTACCGTCTAACGCTGGAAACTCTACTGGGCCTGCAACTGGAAGTGGACCATTTGCGTATTGCACCGTGTATACCGGCTCATTGGGCGTCGTACAAAATCCACTATCGCTTTCGAGAGACGTTCTACCATATCACAGTAAAGCGCGTTGGTGAAAAGTCAGAGCATGTGATCCGCGTGACGGTGGACGGTTCCGTTTTAAAGGGAGCCGGCGTAGATGGGACAGGGCAAACGCAAGGTATGATCCCCCTGGTGGACGATCGCCGGGAGCACCACGTCGAAGTGGATTTGAGCTAAAGGTATTTTGAGTTGTATGTACCCTTCCTTTTATTGTTTAGCCGGGACCTGATCGGTCAGGGGTGGCGATAGGTTATGATCAATAAAAAATGAAAGCAGTAATGTTCCCTTTTCAAAATGTGCTTTTAATCTGGCTTGTACTCTTTAATCAATCCAGTGCTGCAGATCAGAAAGCTTTACTACCGGGGGTGATTGCGGTTGGGGGAAGTCACGCTTGCCATGTTCAGTCTGATGGAGGCGTGAATTGTTGGGGAGGCAACCATTTTGGGCAGTTAGGGCCTATCATTAAAGAAATCTCCGCCAATCCTTTGTGGACTGGCATTACACAAATTACTGCCTTGGCCGCGGGGGGTGACTATACCTGAGTGGTCAAATCAGATGGGACCAAACAGTGTGTGGACCATATCGACACCAACCCCGAAAAATAGATTCTACAGTTTTAAATACTTCACCTTTTGCCTTTGCATTGCCTTACCACCTTCTTCCTTTAACGGTTTACCCCTTACACCATTTTGGATGTTTTCTCCGATCTTGTATTAATCCTCTGGTAGATCGCTTCTTTAATTTTAATATTCTTGAGAAAAGGAAAGGCTTCCCATATACTTTTTGAACGATATGGCAAATGAATTAATTGGAAAAATTTAAAACGATGATAAAGTTTTTTCTTCATTAGACCATGAATATTCATTCCTTACTTGAAATCGCTCAGATCAATATCCGTGATACGGTTACCCTTGCCCTGAACCATACCTCACAACAAAAAGCCATCATTGTTTTTGATGAGGAGTCAGAATTATCGCAGCTTTTAACCGAAGCCTATCGTGGGATCCTACCAGAGGCACAGACCTGGGATTTTAATCGTTCTTCCTCTGAAGAAATCCTCGATTCAATGGATGCCTTAACACCGGGGGACCTGGTTGTTCTTCTTCAATCAAGCAGTTTTCGGTTCAGCAAATTCCGAATCAGGATCGAATTGTTTGACCGTTGTTTGAAGGTGATTGAACATCCCCACCTGGCTCGCATAGGTGAAGGGGAATTGGCAACTTATATCGAGGCCTTGGCGTATGACCCCGCCTATTACCGAGAAGTGGGCCCGCGCTTGGGGGAGCGAATTGCCCGTGCGAGCCAAGTTAAAATCATAACTGATAATGCTGAGCTCATTTACGAATCAACGTTTGAAGGCCCGAAGCTCAACATTGGTCACTATGAAGGAATGAAAAATGTAGGTGGGCAGTTTCCCATAGGGGAAATTTTTACCGAACCCCGCGATGTGACAAGGGTGAATGGAACGGTGAAACTGTTTGCTTTTGGGAATACCGATTTTTCTGTCAATTTTCCCAATAACCCATTTATTGCAAAAATTGAAAGAGGTCTTCTGGTTTCAAGCCCTGATGCGCCAAAGGCTTTCCACACTGTCCTAGATGAAATTCGCTCCAAAGAAGAAGTGGTTTGGGTGCGTGAGCTTGGTTTTGGCCTGAATCGCGCCTTAACCCGGGAAAAGCATGTAACGGATATTGGTACTTATGAGCGGATGTGTGGCCTTCACTTTTCTCTAGGCACAAAACATTTACAATACAAAAAACCGGGGTTTCCCCGAAAACAGGGGTTTCACGTGGATGTATTTGTAGATTCCCCAAGGGTTGAAATTGATGGGTGGGTTGTTTTTCAAAACGGCTGCTATAAAGTGTGATCTCTTGAAAATTGGGTCTACTTACATCCCCTAATGTTTCCAAATTGAAAAGACCTGGGTTTTTTTTATTCTTTTTGATAAAAATTCTTCAGTCTGTAATCTAACGCCTGGTGAATACAAGATAAGAAGTCTTCCAGGTCTTTCACCTCTTTCCTCAAACTGTGGGCAGCGAGCAGGTAATTACATAAAATGGCAATTCCATGAGCGACATTGTCTTCTTGTTTATAAATACTTTTATTTTCTCCTTCAACACTATATCGCTGCCCCCAAAACCCTAAAGGGAAAAAAGTGATTTTCATGAAATGAGCCATACTCTTCATTAGGTCGAAAGCTGGCTCCGATACATCGTAACCGTTTATGGAGGTGGCCAAGCGACGAAAAAACTGCACCGCGCAACTGGCATCCCTTGGGTAAATATATGGATAACGGGCGGTGGGTGGGGAGGCCAATAACAGGCGTCCATGTTTTTCGGAAACAACCGTATATTTTTGAATAATCGACATGTGTTGAGATAATTGGTCATTCAGTTGAGTTAATTCTTTTTCGTTCATCGCTCCAATTCTCCTGGGATTTTCTCTCTACTTTTTCCAACAGAAAAAACCTTGAATGAGGCCATATTAACCCCGGTGTTTCGAAGAAATAGGGCCCTTGACTTGAAAATTCTGTGAGGCCCACTTGAAAAAGCCTCTTAATATTATCATGATTTTGTTTTCTGATTCTATCTTTTACTGTCTCTTATGGGTGAGGCGGGGAAACCTCTCAATTATTATTTCGGTTGCGCTTTAGATGGTGAAGCAAAGTGCCTGGTGAAACATTTTGATAGTGTAAAGTATTATGTGTAAAATTGAGGGTTGAAAAAATGGCGTTTTCCAACCAAGATAAAGTGTGCAACCCTAACCCAGGAGGAAAACGCCATGATGGAACTCAAAGTCAATGTACCACAA
>Ga0214472_10000529_pt1 | contig 46826 bp, 39 predicted proteins | sample RVTome_6_FD_207662 | JGI IMG/M metagenome (GOLD analysis project Ga0214472, IMG submission 207662) | Soil microbial communities from uranium-contaminated site in the Upper Colorado River Basin, Wyoming, United States - RVT140D175 | ecosystem: Environmental > Terrestrial > Soil > Contaminated >...
CCTCATCATTTGTGGCTCTGGCCAGAGCCTGTTAACGCCTTGGAACTTTTTCATCGATGCTTTGTTGTAGTTGGCAGATGGGGCGTAAAGACCAAGCTCAATGTTCATTGAAAGGAGGTGTTCGCCACTGATCGATACAAGCCTAACGGGCAGGAGATGTCGCGCCACGAAAGAGATCAGAAGCCACCAAGGGCTAACCAGGAGATTTACCGAAGGGACGATTCAGTATGATGTCGAAAATATCGGGCGTCACCTCTTGAGTGTCGAGTGGGACAGTGGCGTCACCGATTACGTGTACCCCTTCGAAATTGAAATCCTCGACGAGGACGAACCCTACCGCATCCTTGAATCAGCGAGGGCGGCCGTAGTAATGATGAAACCGAAGTAATCAGCGATCTCACTTCAAACTCGCTTCAGCAGTCGTTTCCACCAAGGCAACGAGGGGATGTCGGAAGGCATTTGATTCAGCGAGGCCAAGATTTTTTCTCGCGCACTGTCAGAAATTAGAACATCACTGGCTGATCTACTAATCCCATCTTTGACGCACCGAAGCCACTCTTCAAGTGTTCGGCACCTGACACATCCAGTCAAATGCTTCTCGATCATCTTCTTTTCTCGCGGTGAGAGTTCCGCGTCTAACAGAGAGCTGATCTTCTCCCGGTTTTGCTCGCACGACGTCGCCTTATTTTTCATGCCGAACATATTCCCTCAGTTTGCCGGCCAGGACGGCTCGCGCCCTGAACAGCCTCGATCGCACTGTTCCGATCGGGCACGAAATGATTTCCGCCACCTCGGCGTAGGAGAATCCGCCGATATCAACGAGTACAATCGGGGTGGCGGATTCCTCCGAAAGGCTGTCCAAAGCCTCCTTAAGCTTATCTTTGAGCTCCGTTTGTAAAAACTCCGCCTCCGGCCCCGGGTTGCTACTTTCCATATTGTCAAGCCACGAAGTTTCAGTGTCACTAGCGCGTTGATCAAACGAAACCGTCTTTTTGTCGCGGCGATATCGGTTGACAAATAAATTGTACAGGATTGTTGTGAGCCACGCTTTGAGGTTTGTGCCGGACTCAAATTGGGCGTAATTGTTAATTGCCTTCAGATACGTTTCTTGAACCAAATCGTCGGCGTCATCTTTTTTCTTGGTTAGATGAAATGCGACACGATAAAGTTGATCGATATAAGAGGCCGCCTCTTCCTTGAAACCTCCCTTCCCCGATCGACTCGCCACTACCGACATGAGGCCATTTCTTTCTCCGGTGCCGCAGAACCCACATTAGGCATACATACCGTGCAGCGGTAGGTGACCATAGCACGAACCGAAAGGATGAAGAAAGTGAGAGGCCAACCATGTCTCAGAGCGCCCTAGGTGATGCCCGGTTGCAGAGTCGATGAATTCATTAACAAAAATTCGCTTGAGAAAGTTCCCCGCTGCGATGGCGCGCGCTCCGGTATAATTTCAGCTAGTCAACAACCTCCCCTACAACGCGTTCACAACTACGCATATAGGACAGAACAAAAGATTGAGGGTCAGGTCTAGAATCATAGCGGAGCTGTGAATTTTCCCGAGGAATCGGTTCCCGTCGCCTGTCCAGTCGGTTGGAATCATGCGGAACGGAAGGGTCGTTCTGCCCAACGCTTTCTTATTCACCCCACCCGCATCTTGAGCAGCGTCGGAATATCTATTTTTTCCTGATACGGTCGCAGTTCTTCTTCTTTACGCTGCGCGCCGAGCATGGCCATGCGGTCGGCGAGTTCGTTGCCTTCGGTGCCGACATGGGCGGCGACATGGGTGAGCTTCAGTTCTTCTTCAATGCGTCGGTAGATCGCGTAACAGTCCTGGATGATTTCCAGGTTCTTGATCTCCCCGCCAGCTTTTTTCCAGCCTTTCTTTTCCCAGTTCGGCGCCCAACTGCGAATGCAGTTGATGGAATACGCCGAGTCGCTGCACACCTCGACGGTGTTGCCGACCTTGATTTCTGCTTCGGCCATGCGCAATGCGTGATAGAGCGCGTTCAGTTCGGCGGTGTTGTTGGTCCCCATGGGGTTGTACAGGCCAAACCACAATTGCGCGAGTTCGCCGGCTCGATATACCACGACGCCGGAGCCGGCATTGCCGGGGTTGGGTTCGCAGGCGCCATCGCAATAAATGCTGACGTCGAACTGTTGAGAGGGATGGGCGGCACTGCGTTCGCTGTCCGGTGTGCTGGTTTTTTGCCTGCTCGCCGTTTTGGGCGGAATGCTTGCGTAGCCGCCGCGACCAAAAGCTTGTTCGGCTTGCGCACGGGTCGGGAAGGACTTGAAGCGCGCCCCGGCATACTTGTCCACGGCCCGCCGAGTGGTCGCCCAATCCGTGAAAACACCGGTCTGCCGACCTGACCATACCACGTAAAATTTTTGCGCCATGCTGAGCCGATGTGCCTCCTTTTTTGAAATTAAACCGTCGTCTAAATCACCACGGAACGAGTATTTTTGATTTTCGATTTTGGATTGAGCGCAAAAGAATTTCGACCTGAAATCCGATTCGGGAACAAGGACGGATTCACCGTCAGGGGTTGGTATACATCGGTCTTCGATTCCGCAGCGCCAGCCAGCCGCGAGCGATCCGGTAGATGACCCACAGGCCGGCCGCGATGAAAACCACGATCGCAAGCGGAATGCCTATGAAAGTCACAAACATAAACCCGCCGATCAGACACCAGAGGAGGCCAAACCAAAACGTCCGAATCTGCCAGCGAAAGTGTGACTCGAGAAAGGTGCCTTGCGCCTCTCCTCTCTTCAGGTAGTTGATGATGATGGCGATGATCGAGGGCATGCCAAAGACGAAGGCGCCGATGATCGTCGCAGCGGTCGTTATGCCGATCAGGAGGCTCAGGGCGTGCAGGGCATAGACCAGGTGTGCGACGTTGACGAGGGAGGGTGACGGGTGGGCGTCTGTAAGAGTTTCTTCGGACATGAGCGTTACCCCTCAGCGAATCACAGGCTCATCCTGATCGACGATTGCCTCTAATTTTTTCAGCCAGGGTAGACCCGTCGATCAAATATGAAATACTAAAGATGTTGTATCAGTCAGATTGACAGTAAGGGCAGCTTGACTCAAGGAGGTTCGCGCCGATGCGCATTTTAATTACCAATGACGATGGGATCTATAGCCCGGGCCTTGTCGCGCTGGCGGAAGTCGCTGCAAAGTTCGGTGACGTGCGGATTGTGGCGCCGGATGTCGAACAGTCTTCGGCGGGACATTCGATTACGGCTCTGCGCCCGCTTACTTACAAGCGCACGCCGATCCAGGGCTTTGAAGCGTTTCGCGTCAACGGAACGCCGGCGGATTGCGTCGTTATCGGCGCGTACAACTGGGAAAAAGTGGACGTGGTGATTTCGGGGATTAGTTTCGGCGCCAATCTAGGAAACTCTATTTGGCACTCCGGCACGGTGGCGGCGGCAAAACAGGCGACGCTGTTGGGACTGCGCGGTGTCGCCTTGAGCATGCCCGCATCCAACGACGAACCCCAATTGAATATCATTAAACCGTCGGCCGAAAAAGTCCTTGAGATTTTGCTCAAGGACCAGAAACTGACCCTCGTCAACGTGAATTTTCCCGACGAAGCACCGAAAGGGCTGCGCTGGACACGACAATCGGTGCGGCATTACGACGGCCACGTGGTGCCCGGCGAAGACCCGTTGGGCCGCAAACATTTTTGGTTCAGCGTCATCCCGCTCCAAGGCGCGGAGGAAGGGACCGACAGATGGGCCATCGAGCAAAACTATGTGTCCATGACGCCGTTGAGCCTCGATTTGACAAATGAAAAAGAACTCGCCGCCGCGGCGACGCGCCACCCGCTGGAATGATCTTCGACACCTATCGAATCGCTGATTCAGCTCGATTGGAGAGCGATATTTATTCCGACGATACCCGTCATTGAGCCGCTCCCGATAGTCTCGCCCAAGCCACACGCCTCTCGCAGTCGATCGAAATCTGCATTGCTCTTCAATTGCGTTTTCCGGCAGTTGAATCCTAAAAGCTGTCGCCTTGCAATATTTGCCATGGAAGGAGTACAAGAAGGTCCAGTCGAGCGCGGAGGAGTCATGAAATACGGCTTTTTCCGATGCAATGTTTTCGCGCTGTTCCTGGTGACCGTCGCGGTGCCGTTTAAGGAGTAGCCATGCGCATTCGGTTCTGGGGGACGCGGGGCTCACTGGCAAAGCCAGGGCCTAGCACGATTCGCTACGGGGGCAACACCTCCTGTGTGGAGGTGCGCGCCGCGGACGGGACTCTGATTATCCTGGACTGCGGTACCGGTGCTCATGATCTGGGCCAGAGCCTCGTGAGATCGAGTGTGCACCCAATCCGCGGGCATCTCCTGATTACCCACACTCACTGGGATCATATTCAGGGCTTTCCCTTCTTCGCGCCGCTCTTCATCGACCGGAACGAATTTGACGTCTACGCGCCGCAGGGTTTGGGGCAGCGCCTGGAGGATACTCTCGCCGGGCAAATGGAATATACGTATTTCCCGGTGACACTTGGCCAGCTCGGCGCCACGATCCGCTACCACGAGCTTGCGGAGGGGAGCTTTGACCTCGGCGCTGTTCGGGTCACCGCCCATTACCTAAACCACCCCGGGCTTGCGCTGGGTTACCGCTTGGAAGTCGGCGGTGTGGCGGTGGTCTACGCCACCGACCACGAGCCGCACTCGCGCCATCAGCCCGAGGTGGCGGACCCTAGTCGGGCCGTCCCAGTCCACCGCGAAGACCAGCGGCATGTTGAGTTCCTTGCCGGCGCTGATCTCGTGATCCACGACGCGCAATACACGCTGGAGGAGTACCCGAGCAAGCTGACGTGGGGCCATAGCCCTGCCGAGTTGACTGTAGACTTTGCCGTCGCCGCGGGAGTGAAACGACTGGCGCTTTTTCACCATGATCCGCTCCGCGATGACGCGGCGGTGGATCAACTGGTGGAGAGCTGTCGCTGGCGCGCTGCTGTAGGCAAGCTCGACGTCTTCGCTGCCGCCGAGGGGCAGACGATCGAGCTGGCGGAGCGGAAAGCCGCCGCGCCGCGCGCTGCTAGACAACCGAAAGCCGCCATTGCCAAAGTGGCTGGAGGTGCGTCAGCGACCATCTTGCTTGTCGACGATGACCCGGACATCTTGCGTCTTCTGACCATGACGCTCAGGCCAGAGGGTTTCCGTCTGTTGTCGGCCAGCGATGGTAACACCGCATTGGAGATCGCCCGAGCCGAAAAGCCGGACCTTCTCCTGCTGGACTGGAAGATGCCCGGGCGCGACGGGCTGGAGGTGTGCCGTACCCTGCGCGCCCAGTCGGAGCCGCGCCTGCGCGACGTGCCCGTGGTGCTCCTAACCGCACAGGTGGGGGCAGATGACACCGCCGCGGGCTTTGCCGCAGGCGTCACCGATTACGTAATCAAGCCGTTCAAGCCGGCGCACATCCGTTCGCGCGTACGCGCCTGGCTGCTGCGAAAACGTGCTGGCGCAGAGGGCACGTGAGCCATGGCGTGGCTTTTTTTCTCAGGCCTGCGGGCCCGGCTGGTGCTGCTGGTCCTTCTCGCCGTCATTCCGGCGCTAGGGCTCACGCTTTACACAAACCTGGAAGAGCGCGAGCTTAGAAAGGCGCAAGTACAGGAGCACGCGCTTCGGCTGTCCCGCATCGTGTCGGCGGATCACGAGCGACTGATCGAAGACGCCCGCAAGCTACTCGCGGCGCTGTCGCGACTTCCCGGGGTGCGCGATGGCAAACGCGCCGCTTGCAACACGCTCTTCGCCGATCTGCTCACGCGGCATTCGTCGTATGCCAACCTGGGAGTCATTGGGTCGGATTTGTCGGATTTGGGGTCGTGCCTGAGTATTGACTTATTCCTCTAGCTCGCCGGGCTTCACCTATTAATGATGGCGAGGCGTGCCGGGCTTCTCCGCGCGAGGACCACAACGGCTGGTTATCTCAAGTCGACGATGACACCTTCATCGCCGCGCAAGTGGAGATCGTCGGTCGGTCGCTCGTGTTCACGGTCGAGATGCGTCGAAAGTCGTAACGCGGTCTGGGCTTCGAGCGCGCTCAGGTCGAAGCTGCGCAGCCGGGAGGAGAGGTTGAGGACGATCAAGAGTCTGCGCTCGCCGATCTTGCGTATGTAAGCCATGACATCTTCGCTGCCGGGGAGCGCGGCGAATTCACCCACGGTCAACGCCGGTTCCGCGCGGCGCAGCTCGATGAGGCGACGATAGAGCGTGAGTATCGACGCCGGCTGGTCGCGCAAAGCTGCGACATTGACGTTTTTGAAGTCATCGGCGAGCGGCAGCCAGGGCGAGCCGCTCGTAAAACCGGCGCACCGGCCGGCGGTCCACTGCATCGGCGTGCGCACCGGGTCGCGCCCAAGCCCAAGCCCCGGAACGTTTTTCTCGAAGGGGTCCTTCACTTGGTGGGGCAGGATCGCCACATCGTGCATGCCGATTTCGTCGCCATAGTACAGGGTCGGCGTGCCACGCAAAGTGAGCAGCAGCATGGCCGCCACGCGCGCGTGCGCCGCGCCCGCCCGGGTGGCGATGCGCGGCTTGTCGTGATTGCCGAGAACCCAGTTGGGCCAAGCGTAGGACGGCAGCAGCGCTTCGTAGCGCTCGACGGCGGCGGCAATCTCCTGGGCGTTCCAGGGCAGACGGATCAGCTGGAAATTAAACGGCAGGTGCGCGCCTTTGCCGCTCGCGCCGTAGTAGGCCATTAGCCGCTCCACCGGCAGGTAGATCTCGCCGACCAACATCCGATCGTCGTATTGGTCGATCACCGCGCGCATCATTGCGACGATGTCTTGCACTTCCGGAAGATCCGCCGTGTAGGTCGCGTGCAGTTCGCGATGGGGGGACATGCCCGGCCGAAACTCGTGGTTGGGCGGATTGTCGCGGAACCGGATGTCTTTCACGAGATGGTGCATGACGTCGACGCGAAATCCGTCGACTCCCCGGTCAAGCCAAAAGCGCATCACGTCGAGCATCGCTTGCTGGACCGCGGCATTGCGCCAGTTGAGATCGGGCTGGTCTTTGAGAAACGCATGATAGTAATACTGCCCGGTGTGCCTGTCCCACTCCCAAGCTGCGCCGCCGAAGTTGGAGCGCCAGTTGTTCGGCGGCCCGCCGCCCGGCGCCGGCTCGCGCCAGATATACCAGTCGCGTTTCGCGCTGGAGCGGGACGATCTCGCTTCGATGAACCAGGGATGGCGATCCGACGTATGATTGGGCACGTAATCGAGCAGGAGTTTCATGCCCCGGGCATGGACGTCGGCCAGCAAGGCGTCGAATTCCGCCAGGGCGCCGAAAATCGGATCGATGCCGGTGTAGTTGCTGATGTCGTAGCCGAAGTCGGCCATCGGCGACGGATAGATGGGTGAAATCCAAACGGCGTCGACGCCGAGCCATTGCAAGTAATCGAGCTTCTTGCGGATGCCCGCGAGATCGCCGATGCCGTCGCCGTTGCTGTCCATAAACGAGCGCGGATAGATTTGGTAAATGATGCCGCGCTCCCACCAACGAAATTGCTGCGTTGCCGATTCCATGTAAAAACCCCTGCCGGTCGCCGTTGCTGCCGGACCTTCGCCCTGTGGGCATGCGGGCAGGGCGCTAGAAAACTCCGAACGAGAGATAATTATAAACTTTTTTACCATGCGTCGCATGCACTTGGGGAAAGGGGGCGGACCGCGTCGGAAAAATGCGCTCGGCGTCTCAATTTGCCGCACTTGGGAAGAGAAAGGGAGTGGCGGAGTTGGGGTCGTGCCGGAGTATTGCCTCGTTGCTCTGGGTTTTGCGGCCGCTGAATCCTAAAAGCTTTCGGCTTGCCATTTTCGCCATGGAAGGAGTACGAGAAGGTCCAGTCGAGCACGGAGGAGTCAAGGAAGGCGGCTTTTCTCACTGCAATGTTTTCGCGCTGTTCCTGGTGGCCGTCTGGGGCGGCTGTAGTCCGAGATGCGGACGGAATTTAAGAAGTCGGTGTACGAGAAATAGAGCCGCGCCGAGATAGATAAGCAGATCTTGCATTTTGTATTTCGGCCTTGCTAAGTCTTTTTTACATGATAAAAAGACTTATGTATCCACGATTGCTGCAAACCCCCCAGAAGCAGAGTTTCTTTCTGTTCGGACCGCGCGGTGTAGGCAAGACCGCTTGGTTGCACCAACAACTCCCGAGTGCGTTGTTCTTCGACATGCTCGATCATCAAGTCTACACGCAATTGCTCGCCGCTCCGGAGCGGCTCGGCGAGCGGATTCCGCAAGGGCACAAAGAATGGGTCGTTGTGGACGAAATCCAACGCGTGCCGGAACTGCTCAACGAGGTACACCGCCTCATCGAGTCGCGTAAGTTGCGCTTCGCCCTGACGGGGTCGAGCGCGCGCAAGCTGCGCCGCAAGGGGGTTAATCTGCTGGCAGGCCGCGCCGTAACGCGCCACATGCACCCGTTCACGGCGTTGGAACTGGGCAAGGACTTCGATTTGAAGGGAGCGCTGCGCTACGGGTGCCTGCCGTTGGCCTGCACCAGCGAAAACCCTCAAGATTACTTGAAGAGCTACGCGGCCACATATCTCCGCGAAGAGGTGCAACAGGAGGGATTCGCCCGCAACATCGGCGCGTTCAGCCGTTTTCTTGAAGCCGCCAGTTTTTCCCAAGGCAGCGTGTTAAATATGACGGCGGTCGCTCGGGAGTGTGCGGTGTCGGTGAAAGTCGTGGAAGACTATTTCAGCATTCTAGAGGACCTGCTGATCGCCGTGCGCTTGCCGGTTTTCTCAAAACGCGCCAAGCGGCGCATGATCGCGCACCCGAAATTTTACTATTTCGACGCCGGTGTCTTCCAGACTATCCGCCCACGGGGTCCGCTGGATGCCCCGGAACAGATTCATGGCCCGGCATTGGAGACGTTGTTTTTACAACAGGCGCGGGCGCTGAACGATTACAAGGACCTCGGGTATCGCTTGCATTACTGGCGTACCGCTAACGGCAACGAGGTAGACTTCGTGTTGTACGGCGACCGCGGGTTGCGCGCATTCGAGGTGAAAATGGCCGACAACCTCCGTCCCGACGATCTACGCTCGCTGCTGCGTTTCCGCGGGGATTTTCCTGAAGCCAAGACGCACCTGCTCTACTTGGGCAAGCGCCGTTGGCATGACCGTGGGATCGAGGTGTTGCCATTCGTAGATTGCGTCAGCAAGCTCGACCAATGGTTATGATCGAGCTGCGCCCATGCCCCAGGGCCATCCCGACTACCGCTTCATCTGTTAGGAGATCTGGCGCAAGATTCAGGAAGCGCCCCCGACGCTGGCGGATTGCGGCAAGTTCATCGACTGGAAAAGTTATCGGCTTGGGCGTTGCAATCCGAGATGCGCACGGAATATAAGAAGTCCACCTTTGAATAAAGATCCATAACGGAAGCCACCGCATGAAGTGTCCTCGCTGTCAGCATGAAAACCCCTCTGGGGTGAAGTTCTGCGGCGAGTGCGGCGTGCGGCTAGAGTCGGCATGCGCCGCTTGCGGAACTTCGAATCCTCCGGGGAATAAATTCTGCGGCCAGTGTGGAGTGTCTCTGGCTCAAACAGGACCCGCCCCGAAGTTCGCCTCGCCTCAATCTTACACGCCGAAGCATCTGGCCGAGAAAATTCTCACTTCCAAGAGTGCCCTCGAAGGCGAGCGTAAGCAGGTGACAGTACTGTTCGCTGACATGAAGGGCTCGATGGAGCTGCTTGCGGACCGCGACCCGGAGGAGGCGAGGAGAATTCTCGACCCAGTCCTGGAACACATGATGGAGGCTGTGCATCGTTACGAAGGCACCGTCAACCAAGTCATGGGCGATGGGATCATGGCTCTCTTTGGCGCGCCGCTGGCTCACGAAGACCACGCCGTGCGGGCCTGCTATGCGGCGTTGCGTATGCAGGAATCGGTGAAACGTTATGCGGGAGAAGTACAGCGGAACGAAGGGATTCCGATTCAAATTCGCGTCGGCTTGAACTCAGGTGAGGTCGTTGTGCGCTCCATCGGAAGCGATTTCCGCATGGACTACACAGCCGTTGGACAAACCACGCACCTTGCTGCTCGGATGGAGCAGATGGCGATGCCTGGGTCCATCATGATGACCGCAGATACACTACAACTGGCGGAAGGCTACGTGCAGGTGAAGTCGCTTGGTCCGGTTAATGTGAAGGGGATGAATGAACCGGTGGAGGTGCACGAGGTCACCGGGGTCGGGTTGGCGCGCTCGCGCTTGCAAGCGGCAGCCGCGCGCGGACTCACTCGCTTCGTCGGACGGGATGCTGAAACCGAGCAGCTTCGAAAAGCGCTTGAACAAGCGCGCGGAGACCATGGTCAGGTGGTCGGTGTCGTAGGAGAACCTGGTCTGGGTAAGTCACGGCTGTTCTTCGAGTTCATCCACTCGCATCGAACCCAGGGGTGGCTGATCCTCGAAAGCGGCTCTGTCTCCTATGGCAAAGCCACACCCTATTTGCCAGTCGTCGATCTCCTCAAAGCCTACTTTAAGATTCAGGACCGCGACGATCAGCGCGAAATTCGCGAGAAGGTGACCGGCAAGCTGCTCACTCTGGATAAATCTCTGGAGCCCACGCTACCGGCTTTCCTGGCACTTTTAGATGTACCGGTCGATGACCCCATGTGGCAGGCACTCGATCCTTTCCAACGCCGCCAGCAGACTCTTGGCGCCGTCAAGCGGCTCTTGCTTCGAGAGAGTCAGGTCCAGCCGCTGATCCTGCTCTTCGAGGATCTGCACTGGATCGACTCCGAGACCCAGGCGATGCTGGAGAGCTTAGTGGAAAGTCTGCCGACGAGCAGGCTGCTCCTGCTGGTCAACTATCGTCCGGAATACCAGCATGGTTGGGCCAACAAGACTTACTACACCCAACTGCGGCTCGATCCGCTGCCGCCTGAGAGCGCGGGGGAGATTCTCAATTCGGTTCTGGGCAATGACCACGGACTTCAGTCCCTCAAGCAGCTTTTGATCGAACGAACAGAGGGGAACCCTTTTTTCCTGGAAGAAAGCGTCCGGACCCTGGTGGAGACAAAAGTACTGGTGGGTGAGCGAGGGAGTTATCGGCTGGAGAAAAAGGTGGAGAGCACCCAGGTGCCGGCTACGGTTCAAGCCGTGCTGGCCGCGCGCATTGACCGGCTACCGCTTGAGGAAAAGCAGCTCCTCCAATCAGCCGCGGTCATCGGCAAGGATGTTCCCTTCTCCCTCCTGCAGGCCATTACTGAATTATCTGACGAGGAAATCCGTCGCGGCCTTACCCACCTCCAAGGGGCGGAGTTCCTTTACGAGACCAGTCTGTTTCCTGATCTCGAATACACATTCAAGCACGCGCTCACCCACGAAGTGGCGTACGCAAGCCTTCTCCACGAGCGCCAGCGCGCTCTTCACGCGCGGATCATAGAAGCCATCGAGACGCTATATTCTAATCGGCTGATCGAGCAGGTCGAGCGTCTCGCGCATCACGCAGCGCGGGGAGAGGTATGGGCAAAAGCCTTGACCTATCTCCGGCAGGCCGGCGCCAAGGCCGACGCCCGCTCGGCGCTTCGAGAGGCGGCATCGTACTTCGAGCAAGCGCTGACCGCCCTGGGGCATCTGCCTGACGATCGCGAGACACGTGAGCAGGCCATCGATCTCCACTTCAACCTCCGTATTTCGCTGGCGGCGCTCGGGGAACGCGAGAGGCTCCTTGAACACCTGCGCGCAGCCGAAGCCCTGGGAAATGCTCTAGGAGATCAACGCCGGTTGGCGCGGGTTAATGCGTACATCGCGAGAGAGCTCTCGGCGCAGGGTGACTACGAACAAGCTGTCACGGCCTGTGAACGGGCAATCGCAATGGCCAGAACCCTAGACGATTACGGCCTGGAGGTTGTGACAACTCTCTATCTGGGATTGGCTTACCATTGCTTGGGCAATTATCCTAAAGCAGTAGAGGCGGCGGGGCGCAACCTGGCGCCCCTTGACAGCCCAGTGGTTCGTGAGCGCCTTGGTGGGATCGGTCTTCCCTTCGCGACCTCGCGGACCGTGCTAGCGTTAGCGCTGGCTGAGCGCGGGGAGTTCATCGAAGCCGTCGCCCGCAGCACGGAGGCGATCCACATAGCGGAGGCGGTCGGCCATCCTTTCAGCGTTACCACGACGTATCGAGGGATGGGTCATCTGCATCTCAGGCGGGGGGATCTTCACCAGGCAACTCTTACACTCGAGCACGCCCTGGAGGTCTGTCGGGGAGTGGACAGCCCGCCTCTCTTTCACGCAGTGAGTTCCACTCTAGGCTACGCCTATGCGCTCTCTAGGCGCAGCGCTGAGGCTATCCCCCTCCTGGAAGAGGCCGTCGAGCGCCCCCTCTTGAGCGCCGCGACCCAGGAGGGCCAATCGCTGCGGACCATCCGGCTGAGCGAAGCGTATCTGCTGGCCGGTCGGGAAGCGGACGCCCGTGCCGCCGCACAGCGCGCCCTGGGTCTCGCCCGTCATCACAAAGAGAGAGGATACGAAGCGTACACTCTTCGGCTCCTCGGCGAGATCGCGGCGCGCGAAGATCCCCTTGATCCCGGGAAGGCGGAAGACCACTATCGCCAAGCTCTCGCCCACGCTGAAGCGCTCGGCATGCGCCCGCTCATCGCGCATTGCCACGTTGGTCTTGGAAACCTCTACCGGCAATCCGGCAATTTGCAGCAAGCAAAGGAGCATCTCACCAACGGCGTCGCGATGATGCGCGAGATGGAAATGGGATTGTGGCTGGAAAAGGCTGAGGCGGAGCTGAAGGAGTTGGGATGATGCCGTTCACCCGACGCCATGTTGAAATTCTGATTGGCCAAGACATGTGGTGCAAAATTCAGGAAATTCATCCGAGGCTCGCCGAAGTCGGCAAGTTCATCGACTTGAAAAGCTATCGGCTTGGGCGTTTGCAGTCCGAGATGCGCACAGAGTGCAAGAAGTCCGCTTATGAGTGAAGATGAAGTTTAGTGAGTCTGTTCCTTTGACACGGTTCCATCGGCCTGCTATGTATTTTTCCCGGTGATGCCATGAAAAAGTCCCGTGCGCAGTTTGAGCGCGCCATTTTTGTCGATGGTCGCAAGGCCTGGAAAGGAAAGCGACCTGTAAAAGCCTATCCCCGGATACGGGCACGCCATCCGCGCGCCAAGAGCTCCATTCGCTGGACTCTGAAAGAGGGAACCCTCATTGCCAGCTCTGAGATTTCCTTACTCTCTCACTGATGCTGCCCGAGCGGAAAAGAACCGGGCCTCCTATTCCAAGGCAAAGGCTCAATCCTAAGGTCCTCACATAGAACCAAGAGCCGTTAGAGACGCCGTCGGAAGTTTGTTTCGAGCGCAAGAGATGTGGCGCACGATTCAGGAAGTGCCCCCGACGTTGGCAGACGTTGGCAATTTCATCGACCGGAAGAGCCATTGCCGGTTGCAGTCATAGATGCGGATGGAATATAAGAAGCCGCCTTTCGAGTAAACAGAAGTGATTTGAAGTCGCTGATTCTCGATTTCGGATTGAGGAAAAATCACATGCAAAAAACATTGGTGAATCTATCTTCAAGTTCTTCTTCCGACAATCGGCAATCGAAAACCTGTCCTGAGCTATGCCGAAGTATCCAAAAGCGGCCCCGCGGACGAAAATGGGCGGGGTGTTTTGCAATCTTTGCGTTACTTGTGGGGTGGGAGCGGATGGTCGACGCGCAGCAGCAGGCAAAGGTGCCTAAGATTGGGTTGCTCGAATTCCGTCTCTTCGCGTCAAGCTCCGGGCATGAATCACTCGGGCGAGAACACCGGGCACTCGACCCTTCGGTGCGAGCCCCGGCCTCGGCCGGGGGTTCTTACTCAGGATTCCGCCCCGCGGGCGCGCTGGCAGGTGCCACGGGCTTGCCCGTGGGGCTCCACTATGCCGACGGCAAGAACAAAGTTTTCGAGACGCGATCCGCGGAAGATAAGCTCGACCGGCTTCACGCCCTGGCTGATGACCTGGTCGGTCTCAATGTCGACGTGCTTATTGCACCCTCGACACCGGAAGCCCTAGCTTTCAAGAAAGTTACCAAGACGATCCCCATCGTTTTTATGGTCTCGACCGATCCCGTTGCGGATGGGCTGGTTGAAAGTCTGGCGCGGCCCGGGGGAAACATCACGGGCGTCACCACCATCACGCCGGCGCTGGCCGGGAAACGGCTGGAGTTGCTCAAGGAAACCATTGCCAAGCTCAGCCGCGTTGCGGTGCTGTGGAATCCACAGGACCCAAGCTCTGCCCAAACCTGGAAAGAAAGCCGATTCGCGGGGCGGGAGCTAGGTTTGGAGCTTCATTCCATGGAGGTAAGCAGCGTCGACAAACTCGAGGGCGCGTTCAAAGAAGCAGTCAAGGCGCGTAGCGCTGCCCTCGCCGTGACGTCGAGCCCGTTTATCGACTTTAAGGAAAAACGGATCACGGAGCTGGCGGCAAAATATCGGCTGCCGGCGATATTCGATCGGGGAGAATATGTCGCCAGCGGCGGCTTGATGTCCTACGCGCCCGATCAGGCCGAAGCCTACAGGCGCGTCGCGGCGATAGTCGATAAGATTCTAAAGGGCGCCAAGCCAGCCGACATTCCCGTCGAGCAGCCGACGAAGTTTGAGCTGCTGATTAACTTAAAAACCGCCAAGGATCTTGGCCTGACGATTCCGCCGATCGTGCTTATGCGGGCGCAGAAAGTGATCAAGTGAAAAGGAGAAGTGATGGAAAATTGGCAAGCTGCTATTAGGTTCTTTGTCTTTTGCGCGGTCTCGATTTCGTTGCCTCTGCAGCTGAACGCCGCCTCGGCGCCGCACAAAGTAGTTTTCACCTTCGGCGGCCTGAGCGAGCGCAGTGGCGTTCTGTTTGTGGCCAAGGATGTGGGCATCTTTCAGAAGCATGGGCTGGACGCGCAACTGGTCAACGTGCGCAGCGGGCCGGTGGGGATGTCGGCGCTCGCCTCGGGTGAGAGCCACTTTCACGCCGGCTCGGCCACCGGCGCATCCCTTGGCGCCATGGCCGGGGGACTCGACTTGGTTTTCATTGCCGGCCTCATTAACAAGCTCGACGGCGCGTTCGTTGTCAACCCAAGTATCAAGACAATCACCGATCTGAAAGGCAAAACCGTCGGCGTGCAAAGCATGGGCGGCGGCATCTGGATGTTTACCATGCTGGCCTTCGAGCACTGGGGACTTAACCCCGAGCGCGATGGCATCAGGTTTCGCATCATCAGCGATCAGGCCGTGATCGCCCAAGCCATCGCTTCTGGCACGCTCGACGGCAGCTATCTGGGTTACACTTTTGCGTCCGCTTTGGAACGTCAGGGTTTTCGCACCTTGGCCGATCTTGCCAAGCTCGGTATTCCCTATCAGGGCCTAGGAATCATGGCGCGCCGGAGCTTGGTCGACCGCTCTCCGGAAGTCGCCGAAAAAGCGCTCCGCGCGATGGTCGAGTCTATCGCATTCATCAACAAGCCGGACAACAAGGCCGCGGTCATGCGAAGCCTCGCCAAGGGGTTGCGGTTGCCAAAAGTCGAGGACGCCGCGGCGGGCTACGAGATGATGAAGATCCTTTACGACCGGCGCATCTTTCCGAACGTGGACGGGCTGCGCACGGTGATTAATCTGCTCGGGAAGACAAACGAGCAGATCCGCCGGATCAAAGTCGAAGACATTATCGACGACCGTGTGGTGAGGAAGTTGGAGAAGGAAGGGCTGTTTTAATAGTTTCCAGTTTCCGGTTCCTAGTTTCTAGTTAACCTGAAACAAGAAACTTGAAACTAGCAACTTGACCGCTGCGCCTTCTTGACCGTCAAATGGCTCTGGTGGTAGAGCTACCCTAGACAAACAATAAGACCAAAGGAGAACAAGATGATGGCTGGCAACGGCGATAACGCGGGCTTCGAAGTGCTGATTTCTTCGGACTCCCATGTCATGGAGCCATCGGAGATTTTGGCTGAACGGGCGCCGAGCGTTTACAAAGACCAGGTGCCCCGCTTCCCGAAATTGAAACTGGGCGAGAGTTTTCAAACTCACCCCGGCGGGTCGGACCCGACTTGTCGTATCAAAGAGATGGAAACCGACGGCCTTAGCGCGGAAGTGCTTTACCCGACCTATCTGCTGCCGCACTTCGCGATGGATGACGCGAAACTTCAAGAGGTGAGTTTCCGGGCCTACAACGACTGGTTGATCGACTACTGCCGGACATCACCGAAACGCTTGCTCGGCATCGCCGCGATCGCGGTTTACAATATCGACGAGGCGGTAAAGGAACTGGGGCGCTGCGCCAAGGCCGGCATGAAGGGCTCGATCATCTGGCAGGCGCCGCATCCGGACTTGCCGTTCCATTCTGACCATTACAACAAATTTTGGGCGGCATCACAGGATCTGAACATGCCGGTGAATTTTCATATCCTTACCGGCCATGGCTACCATAAAGAGACCGTGTTCGGGAATCGGCGGGCGGGGGTCGAGCACTACCGGGGCAGCGTGAATCTCAAGCTCAAGGAAATCATCGACGCTTTCTTCGAACTGATCTTCTACGGCGTGCTGGAGCGCTATCCCCAGCTCAAGCTCGTGAGCGTCGAGAATGAGATTGGCTGGATGCCGTTCATGCTGCAGCAGTGGGATTACTACTACAATAGATTCAAGAAGGTGAACCCGCCGCCAATAACGAAGAATCCGAGCGAATTTTTCAACACGCAGGTGTTCGGAACTTTTTTCCGCGACACGGTGGCGGGCCACAACTTCGAGTGGTGGGGCCAAAACAATTGCATGTGGTCGAACGATTATCCGCACGGGAACTCGACCTGGCCGGAGTCGCGAAAATACATCGACCGGGATCTGGGCCACCTGCCGCCCGATATTCGCAAGAAGCTGGTTTACACGAACGTGAAACAGCTCTACGGCATGGACATCCCGCACCCGGTCGAAGGGTCGCAAGCAAGCGCGGCGCACTAGTTCTGATCCGGCATTCTTACTGACATCCTCTCCCTTGACGGGAGAGGAAAGAGGTGAGGGTGATGAGCGTTCGCAGCGCCCCCTCACCCTAGCCCACGAGGGGACAGGGAACTCTAGCCCCTTAGAATATCCAAGTCCGAAGGAGGTTCTTATGCCCGCTCGATATGGTTCGGATCTCATCGTCGATCTCCTCAAAGTCCTTGGGATCGAATATGTCGCGTTAAATCCCGGGTCGAGCTTTCGCGGTATTCACGATTCCCTGGTCAATTACGAGAGTGGCCGCAAACCCAACCCCGAGATCATTCTCTGCTGCCACGAAGAGATCGCTGTGGCGGTGGCTCACGGCTATGCCAAGGCGACCGGCAAGATCATGCCCGCGATCGTCCACAACGTCGTCGGCTTGCAGCACGCTTCGATGGCGATCTACAACGCCTGGTGCGACCGCACGCCGATTATGGTCATGGGCGGCACCGGCCCGATGAATTCGACCAAGCGGCGCCCGTGGATCGATTGGATTCACACCGCGCTGGTGCAGGGAAACCTCGTGCGCGACTTCGTCAAGTGGGACGACCAACCCTTCGGCATCGAAGCGATTCCGTCTTCGATGATGCGTGGCTACCGCATCGCCATGAGCGATCCGGCGGGGCCGGTCTATCTTTGCTTTGACGTGACCGATCAGGAGTCGGCGATCGAGAAAGAAGTTCCGCTGCCCGATCCGACCCGCTTCCGCCCGCCGGCGCCGCTCCAGGCGGAAACGGAGGCGATCAAAGAAGCGGCGCGGTTGCTTGCGTCGGCGCAGAATCCGGTGATCGTCGCCGATTACGTTGGCCGAAACAACGACGGAGTCTTGGGCCTGGTCGGGCTCGCCGATCTTTTGTCGATACCGGTGATCGACCTCGGCGCGCGGCTGAATTTTCCCAACACCCATCCGCTCAATCTCACGGGCAAAAACCAACAACTGATCGCCAATGCGGATGTCATTCTGGGCTTGGACGTGATGGACCTGTTTGGCGCGCTGGTGCGTCATGATCCCGGAACCCATTCGAGCGTCTCCGCTCTTAAGCCGGGCTGCAAAGTGATTCACGTCACGCTGGCGGATATCTCCATGCGCGGCTGGACCAGCGACTTCCAGGAGCTGGCGCCGGTCGATCTGCCGATCGTTGCCAATTCCCGGGTATTTCTCCCGGCATTGATCGAGGAAATTCAGAAACAGGGGAAATTTTCCAAGAGCGTGGTCGAGGACCGGCGAAAATCGTTCGCCGCGCAGCATGAAGAGATCCACGCGCGCTGGCAAAGCGATCTCAAGCGCCGCTGGGATGAAAAGCCGATTGCGCCGCCGCGGCTGGCGTACGAAGTTTGGGAAGCGATCAAAAAGGAAGACTGGCTGCTGGTCGCCGGCGCGTTTCGCGGCTGGCCGAGCCGTCTGTGGACTTGGGACAAGCCGGGGCTGTTCCTCGGCGGCTACGGCGGCGGCGGTTTAGGCTATGGGCCTGCCGCATCGGTGGGCGCGTCGATTCCGTACCGCGGCACCGGCAAGATTTGCGTCAACATGCAGCGCGACGGCGAGATGCTCTACACCTCCAGCGCGATGTGGACGGCAGCCAACACCGGCGTGCCGCTCTTGACCGTGATGACCAACAACCGGACTTACTACAACGACGAAGAGCACCAGGAGAAGATTGCCATACACCGTGGCCGCCCGCCGGAGAACAAGGTCGTCGGCATGCGCATGGAGAAGCCACCGGTGGATTTTGCCAATCTCGCCCGTTCCCTCGGCGTTCACGGCGAAGGGCCGGTCACCGAGCCCGACCAGATTCGCCCCGCCGTCGAACGGGCGATAAAGGTCATCAAGGAAGAAAAGCGGCCGGCGTTGGTGGACGTGTATATTCAGACTGTCTAAGAAGGCGGGTTCCAGTCGTTCAAGCCGTTCCAATCTTCCAGTCGACGAGCGGCAAGCGGAGAACGGTTTTGACATGGATGCAAGAAGAACAGTGAATCGATCAAGTTAAAAGGGTGTTCTATGACTCAACTGAAGTCCATAATTGTGATTTTGTTCGCGGTCTTGGCCTTGGTGTTCGCCCAAAGCGGATACTCTCAGAGCAAGCCATTAAAGAAAATCCGCGTCGGCGTTCCTTCCGTCAGCATGGGCAACATCATCATCTTTATCACCAAGGAAGGAAAACTGTTTGAGAAACATGGCCTCGACGCCGAGGTCATTACCATGAACGGCTCCGGCATCGCGTCGAAAGCGCTTATTAGCGGCAATATTGAAATCTCGCCCATTGCCACACCCACGGTGATCAACGCAAACCTTTCTGGCTCAGACATGGCGATCCTCGCACACACCATGCCAGGGGTTATTCATGCTTTGATGGTTAAACCGGAGATCAAAAGGGTCGAAGATCTGAAAGGCAAGAAAGTAGCCGTCTCAACTCTAGGTTCACTCACGGATTTTCTCGTGCGTTACATCGCGCGCAAGAAGGGGCTCAACCCGGAACGCGACGTAACCTTGATTACAACCGGCGGTGATGCGGAGCGCATCATGGCGCTGAAGACCGGCGTGGTCGATGGAGCGGCGATGTCGCACCCCGGTTACGGGAGAGCGCAGCGCATGGGTTTTCCGATGCTTTGGGATTCGGCCAAGGAAGTGAATTACCCATGGATGGAAATCACGACGCGAAAAGCCACGGTCAAGAGCGATCGCGAGACGGTCATGAATTATATGAAAGCGCATCTCGAGGGCATCGCCCTGTTCAAAAGAGACCGCGAGTTCGGCAAGCGGGTGATGAAGAAGGTTCTCCGGCTGGACGATGAGGAGTTGATCAACGAGTCTTACGAGATTTTCTCAAGGTCGTTTATTCCGGCACCCTATCCGAACCTGGCGGGCATGAAGACCAGCTACGAGTATGTTGCCGCCACTCGTCCGGACGTTTGGAAGCACAAGCCGGAGGAGTTTGCCGATTCGAGCTTCGTCGAAGAGCTGGACAAGAGCGGGTTCATCAAGAAGCTTTACGAGCGGTAATTTCTCTGATCAAAACCCGAAATTCGAAGCTCGAAAGAGGCCCCGCGGACCGAAACAAACCCAAAAATCCGAGACCCCAAATCCGAATTGAGCTTTGTTTGGAACTTTGTGTTTCTTCTTTTTGATCATTTGAATTTGTTTCGAGCTTCGGATTTCGTGCTTGGAATTTGAGTCCTTGGCGGCCCCTTCGACCTTGCTCAGGGCATGCTTTGCGCCTCATCGCGTCAAGCCGCATCAGCGGCTCGTGATCATGATGACGCCGGCGACCATGAGCGCGGCGCCAAGGAGGATCCGCATCGTCACCGTTTCGACGTCGCGGAGAAACAGCGCGCTGAAGAACACGCTGAAGAGAGGGGTCGTATTGAGCAGCGGAATGATGGCCGACAGCTCACCGCGGCCTAGGGCGATAAAGTTGCCGACTTGGGCCAGGGTGGCGATGAGAGCCGCGCCCAGGAAAAAAAGGAAACTTCGGCGCTGCATGCGGAATAAGCTCGCCCGCTTGGTGGTAAAGCTAAACGCCAGAAACAGAATCAGGGAGACGGTGGTGACCATGGCGACGGCAACGAAAGGGTCCGGGATAATTTTGAGCGCCTGTTTGCGCAAGCTCTGGGATACGGCCGAGACCAGCGCCGCGCCGATGGGCAAGGTTGTATCGATGAGCCGCCATTTCTTGCCGTCTTGCTGCTTGCCGGAGATCAGCCAGAGGCTAACGACGATTAGAATCGTACCGAGATAGACCGGCGCGCTCGGCTGTTCGTGCAGGACCGAAACGGCAATGGCCGTGGCGAAAAGCGGCTCGATGCCACGCAGAGGGCCGGCCCGGGCAACGCCTATGCGTGTGATGCCTTCGTAATAAAGCGCGCGGGCGAACAGCGGCTGCATGCAGCCGCTGATGACGTAGTAGATCATCGCCGGCGACTTGAGGAATTCAAGCGACGTGGTCGTGATCAGATAAGTCCACATGCAACTGATCGAGACCGCATAGCTCATCAACATCGCTGCGAAGATGTTGGATTTGCGCAGGCCCAGCCGGACGAGCACTGAATCCACCGCCCAGCCCATGGCGGAACCGATGGCTATGATCTCAGCGAACAATGGCGCGGCGCTTTCTGATGGCCCTTCGACTTGATAAGCCCCGGACTTAGCCGGCGGCCCTTGCTCAGGATTCCGCCCCATGGGCGTGCTGGAAGGTGCCACGGGCCTGCCCGTGGGGATCTGGTGAAGCTTCAGATAAGCTTAGCGGGGGTTTGTTTGCAAGCCTTTGGTTATCTGGCGTGCGCCGCTTGTGGGGGCGTTTTTTAAACAAGCAAAGGGAGGCGCCAAAAAGGCACGAGCTGATTCCGCGATGGGCTTTGCTCGCGGAATCAGGACCCAGGGAGGGCTGACGCTGCGGAAGGATTATCCGTATTGTGCGAAATCGCGCATATGGGTCATGGTCTGCCGTAGTTTACCTAGTTCCAGCTTCAACCAGTGCTCGCGCCTCCGGTGGCGGGTTAGGTGAGGCTTAAGCAGCGACGTTGGAAACATTTTGGCGCCGCACTTTCCGCATTTGACCGCTCGGAAGCGCATTTTAGCGATTGAAATAACTTTTGGATCATTGCCCAGAGTTGTTTGCATGGCGTCTCTCCTTTTAGCCGGTCGACGCGGAAGAGAGCAACGGACATGCCAAAAGGGCTTGGTGGGTGTTTACGTGAGAAGGGCGAAAAATTAGCGATTTCGAATTGGCAGCTCGCCGCGGTTCTTGCATGATGACGGGCTAGCCATGATCGCGCCGTGACAGGAGTGACAATTTAGGGGGCAGGTTGTCGTATTTTGGTAACGAAAAACGCGCTCAAATCAGGTTTGTCCGGTCCAGCTCGTTTGGGCGACCTCGCGCCAGCGAGCCCTAATCGTATCGAAAGCATCTTTTGGCAATGGCCCCGCTTCCAGCGCCGCGGCGTTCTCGGAAAATCTTCCCGGCTTAGCGGTTCCGACGATCGCCGTATGCACACCGGGCGCGCTAAGAGTAAAGCCGAGCGCGGCAGCGACCGTCGCTTTGAGATCCTTTTCGAGTAACGGGTATTTCAGCTTTTGCAGCCGCTCCCAATAAACGCGGCCGTAGAAATCATCGGGCGGACGGCTGCCATTGTGCCACGCGATGTTGGCCAGCGGCCGTTTGGCGATGACGCCCAGGCTGCGCGCCAGCGCCAAAGGCAAAATCCGCTCCAGGGCCTCTTGGTCGGCTATGCTCACGGAGATTTGCAGCGTGTCAAAGTCGCCGCATTCGACGGCGTAGAGCGCGGCCGCGCTGTCGCCGCTGTAGCCGATGTAGCGGGTATGGCCGCGCTCGCGAGCGCGCTTCAGCGCATCGATCACGCCGCCGTCGCGCAGTTCGACTTCGGAGCAACTGTGCAATTGGACCAAGTCAACGTAATCGGTTTTCAGCCGTTTGAGGCTCCTCTCGATGCTTCTGAGCAGCGACTCGGGACGCCAATCGGGCTGGGCCCAGCCGCGCTCATGACCGCACTTGGTAAAAAGGTAGTAGTCGCCGCGCCGCTTGCCGACCGCCTCGCCAATCAGCTTCTCGCTGGTTACATAACACTCGGCGGTGTCGATGACGTTGAGGCCGGCATCGAGGGCCTGGTTCAGCAGGTTTTTGACGGTCGCTGAGGATGCTCGTTCATAACCGATTTCGGAGCCGCCGAAACCGAGAACGCTGACATTCATATCGGTCTTGCCGAGTTCGCGCCTCTCCATCACTCTTTTCCGGCAACGCTCGAACAAGCGAAGTTTACAAGAATTTTATTCTTTGCCCAACACTTTTCGCGCTGCCCGGATGATCTGGTCCTTGCCCGGCAAGAAAGCTTTCTCTAGCGTGGGGCTGGCGGGAACGGGAGCGAAGGGCGCGGCAAGCCGCAGGATCGGCCTGTCGAGATGGTAAAAAGCTTCTTGTTGAACGCGGGCGACAATTTCGGCGCCGATGCCATTTTGTTCGACGGCTTCGTGGACGACGATCACGCGGCCGGTTTTCTTCGCCGAATCAACGATTGTCTCCACATCAAGGGGCGAAACCGTGCGCGGATCGATCACTTCGACGCCGGCGCCGTCGGCGGCAAGCTCTTGCGCCGCGGCCAAAGCGGGCCCAACCATGTTGGCAATGGCAACGATAGTTACCTGGTCGCCGGAGCGCACAATCGATGCGCGGCCCAGCGGCACGACGTGCTCGCCCTCCGGAACCGGCGCTTTCGCCCAGTAGAGACCGCGGTGTTCGATGAAGACCACCGGGCCGTCGTCGCGAACGGCGGACTTAAGCAGCCCCTTGGCGTCGGCAGGATTGGACGGCATGGCCACTTTCAGCCCCGGCACGTGGGCCAGCCAGGCTTCGAGGCTTTGCGAGTGATGCGCGCCCATGGCGCCGCTGATGCCGCACTGGACGCGGACCGTGAGGGGAATTTTGAGCTGGCCTCCGGACATGTAGTGCAGCTTGGCGGCGTGGTTGGCGAGTTGGTCCAGCGCCAAAGTAATAAAGTCGATGAACATAATCTCGACAACCGGTCTGAGACCGGCGGTTGCCGCGCCGATGGCGAGACCCATGACCGTCGCTTCGCTGATCGGCGTGTTGACCATGCGATTCGTGCCGAATTCCTCAGCCAGCCCTTGGGTCACGCCGAAGGGGCCGCCGAGGGCCACGTCTTCGCCGAAGACATAGACCGATGAGTCTCGGCGCATTTCTTCGCGGAGTCCGGCTCGGATGGCGTCGAGGTAGGTCTGCTCTGCCATGATTGCTCTAAGCGGTTACCTGGGTGGAAACGTCATCTGGAGCGGGCACAGGAGACGCCAGCGCGAATTCGGCCGCCTTTTCGACCCGCGCGCGCGCTTCGCCTTCGATGCTCTCAATCTCTTTGTCGGCGATCAATTTTCTTGCCTTTAACACCTTGGCGGCGCGGGCGAGCGGATCTTTCTTTTTCCATTCGGCGAGCTGAGACAGCTCGCGGTACTTGGCCGGGTCGCCTTCGTAATGGCCGCGCATGCGGTGGGTGAGACATTCGATGAAAATCGGGCCTTTTCCTGCGCGCGTTTGCTCGACGGCTTGCCGCGCAGCTTGGCGCACGGCGAAAAGGTCGTTGCCATCGACGGTGCTGTTCGGAATACCGTAAGTCTTGGCGTGCTGCGCGAGACGCTCGATTTTCGTGTGCGCGGAGAGCGGCGTGAACTCGGCATAGCCGTTGTTCTCGCAAACAAAGATCACCGGCAGTTTCCAGAGACTGGCGATATTGAGCGACTCATGAAACGGTCCGGCCTGACCGGCGCCGTCGCCGAAAAAAACCATGGCGAGTTGGCCTTGCTTCCTCTCCTTGGCGGCGAAAGCAGCGCCGAGAGCAAGTGGAATGGTGCCACCAACGACTCCGGTGGCGGTGATGAATCCACATTCTTTGGCGGCGATGTGCATCGAGCCGCCCTTGCCGGCGCAGTAGCCGGTGGCGCGGCCGGCGATTTCCGCCATCAGGCGATTGATGTCCGCGCCCTTGGCGATGGCGTGGCCGTGGGAACGGTGGCCGCCGAACACATAGTCATCGGGTTTGAGTTGCGAGCAAGTACCGACAGCGGTGGCCTCTTGGCCGATGCCGAGATGGACCAGGCCCTGAATTTCACGGGCGGCGTAGAGCGCAGAAACTTTTTCCTCAAACGCGCGGATGAGCCACATCTGGCGCAGGAGACCAACCAGCTCCGTTGAATCGTCTTTCTTTGCCGGCATGCGTGATCGCTGGTGTTGGCGGAAGGCGTGACGAGCGGACGCAATCACGCGACCGATGCTCGTACGGCATCGATGATGCGCGACTCCGATGGTCCGATATACTCTTCCAGGGGCGGGCTGTAAGACACCGGCACGTCCAGCGTCGACACGCGCCGAATGCGGGTCTTCAGTTTGTCGAAACCGGTTTCGGCGATGCGCGCAGCGATCTCGGCGGTGACGCCGCAGCTCTGGTGCGTCTCGTCGGCGATGACGACGCGCCCCGTCTTTTCCACGGAAGCGAGAATCGTCTTCAGGTCGAACGGCACCAGCGTGCGCGGATCGATGACTTCGACGTTGATTTTTTCCTTGGCGAGTTTCTCGGCGGCTCTGAGACAGACCTGGACGGTATACGAAGTCGCGATCAGCGTGACATCGCTGCCTGCGCGCTTGATATCGGCGACGCCGAAAGGAATCGGCTTGTCGTTTTCCGGCACTTCGCCGCGGATATCCAAGAGCTTGGTGTGATCGACAAAGATCGTCGGGTTGTCGCTGGCGACTGCCGTCTTGAGCAGCCCTTTGACATCGCGCGGAGAAGATGGAATGGCGATTTCAAGGCCGGGGCAATTCCACAGCATCGCCTGCGGGCTGCCGGAGTGCTGCGCCGCGCCGCCGCCGCGCAGGCCGTGAAAGAGATGAAAGACCACCGGCACACGGGTTTGCCCGCCGGACATTGAATAAGCGTTGGCCGCTTCATTGGCGACCTGCGGCCAGGCTTCATAAATGAAACTGCCGGTGCTGAGATCAACGATGGGTCTCAGGCCCGCCATCGCCGCTCCGGTCGCCAGGCCGCAAAAACCGAGCTCCGAGATCGGCGGCATCATCATGCGGTCGCCATATTTCTTTGCGAGGCTTTGAAAGACATGGCGGTGGGGGCTCAGACTCAGAAAGGTACCGTTGATCAGGTGCACGCGCTGATCGGCGGCCATGATCTCGTCTAGCGCCTCGAACTTGGCTTCGTAATAGGCCAATTCTTTCATGTTAGGCTCTTACCTTGTAAATGTTGAACAGAATGACTCCAGGAAAATTTATCCCGCCAAGCACGCAAAGAAAGACTTCTTGTCATTTCGACCCCGTGGAGTAATGGGCCGCAACTCCACGGGGGTGAAATCTTTCTTAGATCCCTCGCATTCGCTCGGGATGACTGGCTTCGGCCCGTCACCTTGGCGCCCTTTGCGCCTTTGCGCGAGACTGTTTTTCCGATCTCTCCTTCATCCGAACATTTCAAATATGTTAGGCTCTCACGCGAAAAAATTTCGCTCGGCTTCTTCAGGTTTCGGATATGGGCTAGCGACCGCGAACTCGACCGCCGCGGCAATTTCGGTTTTCACTTGGCGCTCGATGGCGGCGATATCATCTTTGGTTGCGTGCTTCGCTTCGACCAGCTCGCGGACAAAGACCAACAGCGGGTCGCAGGAGTGATACCACTCGCGAGCTTTTTCCGTGACACCGCTCGCGTCCCAGGCGAGGGAGGTATCGGTGGGATGCGGCACGGAGGGCCAGTTGGTCTCGCTGCCCGGCCAGCGCACGGTCTGCGCTTCGATAAACTGCGGCCCCTCGCCGCCGCGAATTTTGGCCGCCGCCTCGCAAACCGTCGCGTGCACCAGGCCCGCGTCGATGCCGTCGATCTGCTGCGCCGGAATTTTGTATGCTTTCGGCAGGTCGGTCAGCGGGTAGGCGGCCATCGACGATGACTGTCCCGCGGCCACGGCGCGGCCGGCGCCATACTTGCCGTTATTTTCGCAAAGGAAGAGCACCGGCAGTTTGTTCAGCGAGGCCAGGTTGAAAGCTTCCGGCGCCGCGCCTTCTTCGAGAGAGCCGTCGCCGAAGAGGCAAACCGTGATGCGGCCGTTCTTCAGCGCCTTCGCCGCATACGCGGTGCCCGTGGACAACGGGATAATCCCCGCCACGACGCCGGAGCTATGGAGAAAGCCCAAGGAAGGCGCGACCGAATGAAACGATCCGCCCTTGCCTTTGTTCAGGCCGTCGGCCCGTCCCAGGATTTCCGCAAGCAGCCGTTTCGGCTCGGCGCCGCGGGCGAGCAGGTGGCCGTGGTTTCGGTGCGTGGTAAAAAGATAATCATCCGAGCGGAGGCAAGAAATGGCCGGCACGCCGGTGGCCTCTTGGCCGATGTAAAGGTGGTAGTGGCCGCCGAACACGCCCTTATCGTGCAGCGGCACGAGGCTTTCTTCGAAGTGGCGAATGAGAAACATCCGCCGGCACAGCTCCAGCAAACCATCGCGCGGCAGGTTAGGTAACATGATGTTTGTGACTTAATCAAAAGGAGAGGGTTTGTCAACGACCGGCGCCGGAATTGACATTGGTCAGGCTCTGGAACTACATTCGATGTGAATCGACATCGCGTTAGAGGGAGGGCAGAAAAATGTTTAACCGACCGTTACCGATGCTCTGGCTGCTGGCGTTCTTGATCATGTTGCCGCTTTCTGTTTCGGCGCAGAGCCGCGGGCTCAAGAAAATTCAAGTCGGCGTGCCTGCCGTCAGCATGGGCAACATCGTTATTTTCTTTACCAAGGAAGCGAAGATTTACGAGAAGCATGGTCTGGATGCCGAAGTTGTCGTCATGAGCGGCTCTGGTATCGCCTCCAGGGCGCTGGTAGCCGGGAGCGTTCAAATATCGCCCATCGCCACGCCGTCGGCGATGAATGCCGTGCTTGCCGGGTCCGACATGGTGATCTTGGGCCATACGATGCCCGGCGTCGTTCAGGCGCTGATGGTTCGGCCCGATATAAAACGCGACGAAGATCTCAAGGGAAAGATCATCGGCGTGACGACCTTCGGATCACTCTCCGATTTTCTGGTCCGCCACCTGGCGAAAAAAAAGGGCCTCAATCCGGATAAGGATTTCGCGCTTTTGCAGGTCGGCGGCGACGCTGATCGGCTGATTGCTCTAAGGCAGGGAAAAATTCCTGCGGCGACCCTCGGTCACCCGGCGTTTGTCCTGGCCCAGAGAGCGGGATTCCACGTGCTTTGGGATTTTTTTAAGGAAGTAGACTATCCCTGGAGCGAGATTGCCACCAGCCGCGCCCAAATTGAGCGGGACCGGGACCTGATCCTGAGATATATGCGGGCGCATATCGAAGGCATCGCGCGCTTCAAACAAGACCCTGAGTTAGCCAAAAAAGTGATCAAGAAGACGCTACGACTGGACGACGACTCTTTGGCACAGGAATCATGGGAACTTTTCGCCAAGCACCGGTTGGCCGCACCGTACCCGAATATCAAAGGGATGAAGACCAGTTACGAATACGTCGCGCTGTCACGCCCCGACGTGTGGAAGCACAAACCGGAAGAGTTCGTCGACTCCAGCTTCGTCGAGGAGTTGGACAAGAGCGGATTTATCAAGAAGCTGTATGACGCGAAGTAAGCTGTGCTGTCATTTAGCGCCGTTCATCACCAGTACCGCCGCGCCCTGGATCTTTCCAGAGCGCAGCCGGCCCAAGGCCTCGTTCGCTTCTTCCAAGGGAAAAGTCTGCACCTCAGTGCGCACGGGAACTTTTGGCGCAAGAGCGAGAAATTCCTCGCCGTCGCGGCGCGTGAGGTTAGCAACTGAGCAGACTGAGCGTTCTTCCCAGAGAATTGCATACGGAAACGTGGGGATATCGCTCATGTGGATGCCGCCGCAAACGACGATGCCGCCCTTGCCGACGGCTTTGAGCGCCTGGGGCACAAGTTCGCCTGCGGGAGCGAAGATGATCGCGGCATCCAGCTTCACCGGGGGCATTTCGTTCGAACCGCCGGCCCAAACGGCGCCGAGGCTCATGGCGAATTGTTTTGCCGGTTCGTCGCCGGGGCGGGTAAACGCATAAATCTCGCGCTGCTGATACTTGGCAATTTGCGCCACGATGTGCGCGGCGGCGCCGAAGCCGTAGATGCCGAGTCGCTTGCCGTCGCGAGCTTTGACCAGACTGCGATAACCGATGAGTCCGGCGCATAAGAGTGGCGCAGCTTCTGCGTCGCTGTAGAAATCAGGGATGCGAAAGCAGAAACGCTGATCCGCGACGGTGTATTCACCGTAGCCGCCGTCGAGGGTGTAGCCGGTGAATTTCGCTTGGTCGCAGAGATTTTCCCGCCCCTGCCGGCATTCGGCGCAATTGCCGCAAGTCCAGCCGAGCCACGGCACGCCGACGCGGTCGCCGATCTTGAAACGTTCGACGCCTTCGCCTAACCGTTCGACGGTGCCGACGATTTCATGCCCCGGAATGAGCGGCAGCTTCGGTTGGGTCAGCTCGCCGTCAACGACATGCAGATCCGTCCGGCACACCGCGCAGGCGCGAACGCGGATAAAAACCTGGCCGGCGCCTGGTTTGGGCGCCGCAACATCGGCTCGACGCAGAGGCCGGCCGGGCGAATTCAGGATCATCGCCCGCATAGTGACTTGTGACGTTTGGTTGAATAAAATTTTTGGATGGAGTTGGCTCTAATCCAGATCGATATCCTTCAGCGGCTTGGTGATCGGCTCTTCCTTCGCTTTCTTGAAAAGCTCCTGGAACTTTGCTTCGAGCACTTTGGATTTGTTCTTCTCCGCTTCCGCGATCTGCTGATACTTCTCGTCGCGCTTGGTTGCCTCTTCCTTGACGTACCTCGCGGCATCCTTCAACTGAGTGACGATTTGCGGTCTCTCCGGCAACTTATGGGTCAACACGGTTGATAGGCTCGGATCGATGGTCAAGACTGCATCGCAGCAAGGGCAGGAGACTTGGATCGTCGTCGATTCGTTAGTTGGCATGATTGCTTTCTCCGATTAGAAAGTTTCTAGTTTCTGGTCTCTAGTTTCCGGTTTTCATCCCAGGACTAAAAACAAGAAACTTGGAACTAGAAACTATTCTTATCCTCTCAGTTCTATCTGTTCTCCGTCCGGGCCGCCGAAGACGACGCGGCGCCAGCCGTTTTCCCGCGGCTCGCGCGCGGCGGTATCGTGCGGCGCGCGGATCAATGCTACGCCGTCTTTTTGCAACTTCGCTACCGTTTCGTCGAAGTTGTCGGTTTCGAGACAAAAGTGAAAGCCCATCATGGCGCCGTCGGTTCTGTGCGTCAATTCCAATACCGTGTCGCCTAGTTTGAGGTAGGCGATCTGCATCCCGCCGCCGCCGGCGTGCTGAAAGTATTTTCTGAAGCCGAAATGCTTCTCGTAAAAGGCGACGGAGCGGTCAAGATCGGCGACGTGGATGGCGACATGGTCGATGCGTTTGAACATGATTCCCCCGTCGCTAGGATAGTCCCCCAGAGCACGGTTTTGCAAGCGCTTTGTCCCTGGGTGAAAAAAATCCCGTGAGACAGTAATATAGGCGTATTCGACTGGCCATCTTATGCCGATCTTCCGACTGGTAGACGAGCCGATATTTCCACCACCGGATTATGCCGACGCGAGCGGGCTGCTCGCGGTGGGCGGCGATTTATCCTGCGAGAGGTTGCTGGAAGCCTACCGGCTAGGGATCTTCCCGTGGTATTCCGACGATCAACCGATTCTATGGTGGTCGCCGGACCCACGTCTTGTGCTTCGTCTCGATGAGTTCAAGGTTTCGCGCAGCCTGCGCAAGACTCTGAGAAAGGGTGTCTTCAAGGTGACCTTTGACCGCGCTTTCGAGGAAGTCATCCGGACCTGCGCGTCGGTCCCGCGCGAACACCAGAAGGGGACTTGGATCACGCAGGAGATGATAGAGGCCTATATCGAGCTTCACGGCTTAGGGTACGCCCATTCCGTCGAAGCCTGGTGCGGCGAGGAGTTGGCGGGTGGGCTCTATGGGGTTTCTTTGGGCAAGGCTTTCTTCGGCGAATCGATGTTCCACCGCAGGACCGATGCGTCGAAAGTGGCCCTGGCGGTTCTGGTGGAGAAGCTCAGAGACTGGAAATTCCACTTTATCGACGCTCAAATGACGACGGAACATCTCCTGGGCTTGGGCGCGACGGAAATGGCGAGGCGTATTTTTATAAGGCGCCTGCAGTCGGCCCTACGCCATCCCACCAAACGGGGAAAATGGCGGATCGAAAATTAAACCAGGCAGACGGGATTCAAGCGGTCTGTTCAATCTTACGGACCAGTTGTTCGAGGGACTTTTCCGACGGGAACTCCAGCGTCAAGAGAACCAAGCTCAGCGCCGAGAGAAAGTATTGGTCGGCAAGATAACGGCCGACGATCGCCAATACCAATCCATAGACCGCCAAGGCTTCGAGGATCGCGAAGAGCACGATCTTGCGCGTGACGCAGGTCGAGACCACGGAGGCAGCGCGTTCCTCGGTCCGTCCTTGGTGTCTTTCCAGGGCGCGAAAGAGTTTTGCCCGCTTGGCGTCCCCGAGAATCGACTCTTCAGTGAGGTAACGCCGCTTCCACCAAACGTAATACCCGAGATCGACCACGGCGAGGAACCACAAAACGATTCTGGCGTTTTCCGCGAACCACAGGCCGGCGGCGTATTTCGGGTCGGCCAACACGTTGCGCGCGATCACGATATAGATAACGACGGAGATCATGAAACAACTCCAAAGGATGACCGCCGCGCCGCGTTGGTCCATCAAGATCGTCCTGAATTCGGGTCGAATCATCGCGCCTCCTGGCTGATTCTTATCATACTTGTTCTCCGGCTGTCTCGACGCCAGCGCGGCGCAGCCGCAACCGAATCTCGGAGTATCTCCCGCAAAGACGCCAAGGCCGCAAAGGTCGGAGATTTCAAGTGAAATCATTCGTAAGAATTTTTGTCTTTCCCGTCTAAACTTGGCGACTTTGCGCCTTTGCGGGAGGAATTTCCGACTCCGAGTGCTTTCAGCGTCCAGATCATTTGCGCAGGCACTGCTCAGTTTTCAACGAACATAAGCGCCCGGCGCGATCTTGTTGCAGGACAGTCATGGTGCTATACGGGCTCCAGTGCCTTAGTGAACAGGAGACTGAAATGGCTGAGTTTGACATCGTCATTCACGGCGGCAGAGTGATCGACGGCACGGGCAATCCCTGGGCCTACGGCGACGTTGCGGTCAAAGATGGTAAGATCGCGGCGCTGGGACGGATCAATCCCGAAGCCGGCCAGCGAGCGATCTCGGCCAAGGGTTATGTGGTCGCGCCCGGGTTTATCGACATGCACACCCATAGCGACCAGCCGATCATCGCCGACGGCAACGCCGAGAGCAAAGTGCGCCAGGGCGTGACGCTGGACATCATCGGGGAGAGCCAGACGGTGGCGCCGCTCGAAGGCGCGATATTGGAAGAGTACCGGCTGGAACACCGTAAACGGAACGGCATCGAAACCGACTGGAAGACGTTCACCGGCTACTTCGATACCCTTATGCGCGGCGGCGTCTCGATCAACGTCGCCTCCGGCGTGTCGCCGCAGCAGGTCAAGCGCGTTGTATGCGGCTTTGACGACCGTCCCGCCAGTGCCGCCGAGCAAGAAAAAATGAGTCGCTTGGTGGCCCAAGCGATGGAAGAAGGCGCGCTGGGTCTCACCGCGGCGTGGCACGCCAAGGGGCCGGAATACCCCGGCGAAGTCGTCGAAATGGCGAAAGTGGCGCGGCGCTACGGCGGCTACTACGGAGTGCACGTCGGTAGCGAGGGATTCGACATGATGGAAGAGCTGGCGAAGACACTGCACATCGCCAGGGAGTCGAGCATTCCCGTCCACGTTTATCATCTTAAATTGCGCGCCAAGGCTAACTGGGGGCGCATTCGCCAGGTGATCGCGCAGATCGAAGAAGCGCGGCGCGAGGGCTTGGAGATCACTGCGAACCAATATCCCTACACGGCGATGCAGCATCCCTGGCGCCGGCTCTTTCCCCGCTGGGTGCAGGATGCGCCGCTCAACGAGACGCTCTCGCAATTCAAAAGCAATTCATTTCGTGAGCGCGTGCTCAAAGATCCCGAGTTCAGTCAATACGTCGACGAGCATGGCGGCTGGGAGGGTGTCGTCGCCGCGCGTCTCGATACCGAAAGTTTGAAGCCCTTGGAGGGCAAGACCATTGCCGAGATCGCCAAGATTCGCGGGCAAGATCCCGTGGGCGCTTGCTTCGACCTGATTTATGAGGAGGGCGGTTTCATCCACGGTGTTCATCACACCATGAACGAGGAAGACGTGAAAACCGTCATGCGCGTGCCCTGGGTATCGATTGGGTCCGACGGCAGCGCGCTGAACCAAAAATATCCGGGCAAGCCGCACCCGCGCAGCTTCGGCACCCATCCACGTGTGCTCGGCAAATACACGCGCGAAGAAAATGTTCTCACGCTTGAAGATGCCGTGCGCAAGATGACCTCGATGCCGGCGGCGGTGCTCGGGCTCAAAGATCGCGGCTTGCTGCGCGAAGGCTACCGGGCGGACATCGTCGTGTTCGACCCGGACACCGTGGCGGACATGGCGACCTATGAGAATCCCAAGCAGTATCCCAAAGGCATCGATTACGTGCTCGTCAATGGCGCCATCGTCATCGACAAGGGCCATCACACCGGAGCGCGGCCCGGCCGGGTTGTTTATGGACCGGGGAAGCGGAGCGCATGATCGCCTCAAGGCAAGATTCGAAGTGATTGACAGTGTTTTTTGTATTGGATAGCGTCACCGTCGGTGAGACGGCGTAGCGTAAGCTGAGGAAGCCATGCAAGAGCTGAAACCGGTTAAAAGCGGCAAAGTCAAAGTCGACGACGTTAACCTCTACTACGAGCTTTACGGCCAAGGCGATCCGTTGGTGCTCGTCGCCGGCACCGGCATCAGCCTGGCGCCGTGGCGCGTCGCCCAGGTGCCGGAGTTCGCCAAGCATTATCAAGTGCTGATTTACGACCATCGCGGTTTGGGTCGGAGCGACAAACCCGACATGCATTACACCACCCGCCTCTTCGCCAAAGACTGCGCCGGATTGATGGACGGGCTCGGCATCAAAAAAGCACATATGATGGGTCATTCGATGGGCGCGCGGGTGTTGCAGTGGTTTGCGCTGGATTACCCGGAAAGAGTCCGCAGCCTGGTGCTCTCCGGGCCGGGCTCGGGAAAATACAGTGACAAGCTCGAAGACTATCCGCGCGGCGTGCCGCTGGACGCCGCGCTCGAGATGATCGAGAAGGGCTACGAGAAATATCAAAGCGATCACTGGGGACCGGGTTTTATGTTCAGCGAGCAGTTCATGAAAGAGCACCCGGATGTCGTGAAGAGATATCAGGAACTGATCGTCGACGAAGTGCCGCCGCTCAAGTGTTACCTGCGCCATGTGGTCGCGCGCCAATGCCACGAGACGACGCATCTTATCCATAAGATCACCGTTCCCACGCTGGTGATCGTCGGCAGCAAGGACACCCACGAGGGCGGCACCGGCAACCATGTCGAGTCCGCGAGAGTGCTCGCAGAAAAAATACCCGGCGCGGAACTGGTGCTCATCGAGGGTGGGCGGCACGGCTATTTGCGCGAGATGCCCGAGAAGGGCCATCCGCCGATCTTGGATTTTCTGCGGCGGCATTGAGGGGAAGTTTTAGCCGCAAAGAACACAAAGCGGGCATGTAGGGGCGCGATTCATCGCGCCCTCGGACGGAAGACGGGATAATTTAACCGCAAAGAACGCAAAGGGCGCAAAGAAAAGAGATAGATTTCCGAACTTGGCGTCCTTGGCGTCTTGGCGCGAGGAATGTCTACAAGCGAGCTATGGACAAGAAAGAAATCATCGACAAGCAGAAAAAATATCTCTTCTCCTGCGTGTCCACCTATTACGACGAGCCCTTGGTCGTCGATCACGCCAAGGATCACCATGTTTACGACGCCGAGGGTAAGGAGTACCTCGATTTTTTCGGCGGCATCTTGACCGTCAGCGTCGGCCACTGCAACGAAAAAGTCGCCAGGGCGATCAACGAGCAGACCCACAAGCTGCAGCATCTGTCGACGCTCTACGCCAATGAACCCCAGGTTTTGCTCGCGGAGAAGCTCGCGCGGGTCACGCCGGGCCGTTTGGAAAAATCTTTTTTCACCAACAGCGGCACGGAGGCGAACGAGACCGCGGTGCTGCTGGCGCAGCTCTATACCAAGTGCCAGGACGTCATCACGCTGCGCCACAGTTACAGCGGCCGGTCCTATCTGGCGCTCAGCCTCTCCGCGCAATCGAGCTGGCGGCTTATGCCCAACGTCGTTCCGGGCATCCACCATATCGCCAACGCATACTGCTATCGCTGCCCCTTCGGGCTCACATATCCGAGCTGCGATCTCAAATGCGCCAAAGACGCCGAAGAAGCGATTCAGACCATGACCTCCCAAGGGCGCGTCGCGGCGTTTCTCGCCGAACCGATTCAAGGCGTCGGCGGTTTCATTGTTCCGCCAAAAGAATACTTCAAAGAGATCGTCGGCATCATCCACAAATACGGCGGCCTTTTCATCAGCGATGAGGTGCAGACCGGTTGGGGCCGTACCGGCGGCAAGATGTTCGGCATCGAGCATTGGGGCGTCGAGCCGGACATCATGACCTTCGCCAAGGGCATGGCCAACGGTGTGCCCATCGGCGCCACCATCGCCACGCCGGAAGTCGCCGACAGCATGCAAGGGAACACGATCTCGACCTTCGGCGGTAATCCGGTGACCTGCGCGGCGGCGCGCGCGACCATCGAAGTCATCGAAGAGGAAAATTTAGTCGAGAACGCCCGCGTGATGGGCAACCGTCTGCGCGACGGGTTGAACGCGCTCAAGGAGAAGTATGCGGTGATCGGCGACGTGCGCGGCATGGGGCTGATGCAGGGCATGGAATTGGTCGGCGCAGGGAAAAAACCGGACGTCGAGGGCACGAAGCGGCTGATGGAGCTGACCAAAAACCACGGCTTGCTGCTCGGCAAGGGCGGTACCTATGGGAATGTCCTGCGCGTGGCGCCGCCGCTCAATATCGACAAGGAGGATGTCGACCGGGCGCTGAGTATTTTGGATCGCTCGTTCGCGCAGTTGGGGCAATAGCCTGAATTATTCACGCTAGGCAGAGACCGAGGGGTAAACCCTTCCGGGAGAAGGCAATGCGTCTGTGCCTCGAAGCCGATCGCGAGCCGCTTGTCCGGAGCAAACAGTAGTGAAAACCAGTTAACGCGTGACCAAGCGCCATACAAGTCAATGCAACTGCACGTCCGGGTGCCTTCTCCCTCCAGGTTTTACCCCTCGGTCTGCAGTGTGTTGTCATTTTACCTGGGACCATGAATAACCCGGGATAGCAAGCCGCTGAAAAACCCTTCGCTCAGCCTTCGACAGGCTCAGGACGAACGGATGGGTCGAAAGGTTGGGGGCGAGCGGAGGAGCGGCTGAAGTCACGAGAAATTTTCCGTTCGTGCTGAGCCCGTCGAAGCACGAGAATTTCTTTTCGCACAGAAATGAACACCATCGTACGCCGCATCATCGGCGCCGTGCCGGTTCTTTTGGGAATTTCCTTTCTCGTTTTCCTGCTGATGCATCTTGCCCCAGGCGATCCCGTGATGCTTTTGCTCGGCGACGACGCAACGCCGGACGAGGTGGCGCGGGTGCGCCACGAATGGGGCCTGGACCAACCGCTACTCTTGCAGTATTGGCAATTCATTTCGCGCGCCGTAATCGGCGACTTCGGCAGATCGCTCAAGTTCGGCGAGCCGGTGATCAAGCTCGTTTTCGAGCGCTTGCCGGCGACCGTTGAACTGGCGTCGATGAGCCTGCTGGTCGCGATTTTGATTTCGATCCCCATCGGCACCTACTCGGCGATCAAGCGCGACACTTTATTCGACCACGCCGGCACGGGCGTGGCGCTGATCGGCGTTTCTCTGCCCAATTTCTGGCTCGGCATCATGCTGATTTATTTTCTCGGCGGGCAGTGGAATTTGCTGCCGGTGGCCGGCCGCATCGAATACGGCATCGAGATCAAGCCGATCACCAAGCTCTTTCTCGTCGACAGCCTGCTCACCGCCAATTTCGCCGGCTTTTGGAGCGTGGTCCAGCACCTATTGATGCCGGCGGTGACCCTGGGCACGGCGCTGGCGGCGATCGTCACCCGCATCACCCGTTCGAGCGTCCTCGAAGTGATGCGCCAGGACTACGTCACCACGGCGCGGGCGAAGGGCCTGAGCGAAGGGGTCGTCATCCGGCGGCATATTTTGCGCAACGCGATGATCACGGTCGTGACGATTCTCGGCCTGCAGCTCGGCGCCTTGTTGAACGGGTCGGTGATCACCGAAACCGTTTTCTCCTATCCGGGCATCGGCGATCTCCTCATCCAATCGATCTCCGTGCGCGACTACAAGCTGACCCAAGTGTTGATTCTGTTTTTCGGTGTGATCTATTTCGTCGTCAACCTGCTGGTCGATATGCTCTATACGTTGATCGATCCGAGGATAAAGCTCTGATGCTCCGGTTGCGCTACTTCAAAGTCATGGTCGGCGGCATCATCCTGGCGGCGCTGGTGGTTTGCGGCCTGGCGGCGCCGCTGCTCGCGCCCTTCGATCCCCAGGAACAACGGCTTGAGTCGCGGCTCCAGGCGCCGGCGTGGTTAGGTGGGCGGGCGCAAGCGAATTTATTGGGCACTGACAATCTCGGCCGCGATATCTTGAGCCGCATCGTTTATGGGTCGCGCATCTCGCTGCTCGTCGGCGCCACCACGGTAGTGTTGGCCGGTCTGGTCGGCTGCTTTCTCGGCGCCGTCGCCGGGTACTTCGGCCGAAGAGTCGACGAAGTCGTCGGCAAGATCACCGAAATTTTTCTCGCCTTCCCGTTTCTGCTCCTCGCCATCGCCTTGATGGCGTTTCTCGGCCAGGGCGTGATCAACATCATCATCGCTTTGATGGTCAGCCGCTGGGTGCAGTACTGTCGCGTCGTGCGCGGCGAGGTGCTGTCGCTTAAAGAGCGCGATTTCGTCACCGCCGCCAAGGCGCTCGGCGCCAGGGATTATTACGTTCTGTTGCGCCATGTGATGCCCAACACGTTCGCCAGCGTCACGGTGGTGGCCACCTTCGCGATGGCGATCGTGATCATTTCCGAGGCGAGCTTGAGCTTTCTCGGTCTCGGCGTGCCGGCCCATATCCCCACCTGGGGCTCGATGTTGAGCGAAGGTCGGAGCTACATGAATCGCGCGCCGTGGCTGACGATCTTTCCCGGACTGGCGATCTTCGTCACGGTGTTCGGCATCAATCTGCTCGGCGACGGCTTGCGCGATATCCTTGATCCCAAGCTCAGAAGGCAGATATAGAAGTCGGATAGAGATAGGAGACAGATACAGAGAGACTGAGGAGGGTCTTATGGCGAAGCAGAACGCGGGGATCAGCCGGCGCGATTTTTTGAAGCGAGGCGCGGCGTTGGGAGTCGGCGCGGTAGTCGGGCATCACTCAGCCCGCGATGCTATCGCCGCCTCTAGAGATCGTATCACGATCTATCATTCCAGTGTCGCGGACTCGATCAATCCTTATAACCACAGCTCCAGCCCGATCTACGGCCAGTGGCAGCATATCATGGAGCCGTTGGTCGAAATGAATAATGACAAGCTTGAGTACGAAGGCATGCTTGCCGAATCCTGGGAATTCAAAGAAAAAAAATGGGTATTCCATTTGCGCAAGGGCATTCGTTTTCACAACGGTGCGCCGTTTACGGCGAAGGATGTGATTTTTTCCATCAATCGCATCAAGACGGACAAGCACAGCCTTCAGAGGCCTAATTTCAAAGATGTCGTAGAGATGGAAGCGCCGGACGATCATACGCTCTTGATCACTCTCGATCAGCTCCATGCGACGTTTCTCGACCTGGTGCAGAATCGCTTTGTCTTGAGCAAGGCCCACTACGATAAGTTCGGCGAGCAAATGGACCAGCAGGCGATCGGCACCGGTCCCTACAAGTTCGTGAGCTACCAGCTAGGCGGAAACTTCGTGATGACCCGCAATGACGATTATTGGGGGCCCAAACCGCAAATCAAGGAAGTGGTGTTCCGTAAAGTAACGGAGGATGCCGCGCGCGTCGCCGCTCTCGAAGCCGGGCAGGCCGACCTCGTCAATAACGTTCCCATCCATGAAGTCGCCCGTCTGCAACGTAGTCCCAGGGTCCGGGTCGAGATGGTGGAAGGCTTGCGAATGTTTTTTCTCGCGCTCAATCCCGCGCACAAACCCTTTGACAACAAACTGGTTCGCCAGGCCGCAAACCACTCGGTGGACGCCCCCGGGATCGTCAAGAATATTTTTGACGGCAATGGATTTATCTGCGACGGTCCCGTCGGGCGCAAGGTTTTTGGCGCCGATCCGAATCTAAAGCGCTATCCCTACGATCCGAAAAAGTCGCGCGAGCTGCTCGCTCAAGCCGGCTTTCCCAATGGAATTGACGTCAAATTCTATTATTCAGCTGGGCGCTACCCACAGGATAGAGAAGTCTGCCAGGCGATCGCTGCTCAGATGGCGAAAGGCGGGTTCAGAGTAGATCTCATTTCCCAGGAGTGGGCGATCTTCTGGGGTAATTCCGGCGTCAACGGCGGAAAACTGCCCTTCTATTATATTGGCAGAGGCTCTCTTATTGACGCCGATACGCTGTACGATCAATACTTCAAGACCGGGACGAGCAAACGCTTGGGCTATAGCAATCCGGAGTTCGATAGACTGATCGGCGAAGAACAAAAAACCTATGATCGAAAAAAGCGCGCGGCGATCCTCCGTCAGGCCGGTAAGATCCTCATGGAGGATGCGCCATTCGTGCCGCTGTTCAATCTGGCGGATCTCTACGGTGTTGCCCGCAACGTGATTTGGAAACCGCCGCCGGATGAGAAGGTGCTGGTCGCCGACATGAAAATTCGCTGACGGGAAATTATTGCCATTCAATGAACGGAGGATTTATGTCTATATTCCCCAACGGGATCAAGCGGAGAGAATTTTTGAAATACGGCGCCCTCGCCGGCGCGGGAGCCTTGGCGGGCGCATCATGGGCGGGATGGGTCTTATCCGCGACCAAGGAGCGGCTGACATTCTTGGCCGCGGTCAGCCTCGACTCTTTGCATCCCTACGCCCACAGTGCGAGTCCTCACTATGGCCTCTGGGAGCAGATGATCGAGCCGCTGGTGGAGGTCAACTACGCCAAAAAAGAATATTACGGCGTGCTCGCCGAGTCATGGGAATTCCAGGGCAAGAAGTGGGTGTTTCGGCTGCGCAAGGGCATTCGGTTTCACGATGGCAGCCCGTTTATTTCCAAAGACGTGGTCCATTCGGTCAACCGCATCAAGACCGATAAGCGGAGCCTGCAACGAGAAAATTTTCGCGACGTGACCGAGATCGAGGCGCCGGACGACACCACGGTCGTTTTTACTACCGAGGTGCCCAACGCCGTGTTCCTCGACCGGCTCTATAACCGCTTTATGATTAGCAAGGCGGCGGCGGATAAGTACGGCGATCAGGCCGACGAACATCCCAACGGCACCGGTCCCTACAAATTCGTTAGTTGGCAGCGCGACGGCAATCTCGTTTTGACGCGCAACGATGATTACTGGGGGCCCAAACCGGCAATCAAGGAGATCGTAGTCAAGAAAGTCGCCGAAGACTCGGCGCGGGTCGCCGGGCTCCTGGCGGGACAGGGCGACGTCATCAACAACGTGCCGGTGGATGAGCTGTCTCGCCTGGAAAAACATCCGCGGGTGCGGGCGGAAAAAGTCGAAGGGCTGAGGATGCATTTTCTGGCGATGAACCTGAGCCACAAGCCGTTCGACAACAAGCTGGTGCGCCAAGCGTTTAATTACGCCGTCGATCCGGCGCAGATCATCAAGTACATCTTCGAAGGCAACGGCTACGTGCTCAACGGACCGATGAGCTCGAACGTCATCGGCTTCGATCCCAAGATCAAACGCTATCCCCACGATCCGAAGAAGGCCAAGGAACTTTTGGCGAAGGCGGGCTACGGCTCCAGCCTAGAGGTGAAACTCTATTTTTCGCCGGACCGCTATCCCAAAGCGCGCGAAGTTTGCCAGGTCGTCGCCGATCAACTTGCCAAGGTCGGCGTGAAAGCGGAACTGGTGTCGCAGGAATTTGTCGTTTTCTGGGGCAAAGAAGGCGTGAACGGCGGCAAGCTGCCCTTTTACTACGTCGGCCGGCCGGCGATTGACGCGGACACGGTGTATGACCAGTATTTTCGTTCGGGAGTGAGCCCGCGCATCCAGTACAAAAACGCAGAATTCGACAAGCTCATCGATGAAGAACAAAAGACCGGCGACCCCAAGAAGCGCATCGCCCTCTTGCAACAGGCCGGGCGGATCATCATGGAAGACGCGCCGATCGTGCCGCTCTACACACTGGCGGAAAATTACGGCGTGGTGCGCAACGTCATCTGGAAACCGCGGCCCGATGAGAAAGTCTTGACATTTACGATGAAGCTTCGGTGATGCGCCGGGGGTTGAAATAGCGTCCTGCGAGTGAGTTGTTCCGACGGAGCGATGACCCTTCGACTCGAACCCCGGCCTTGGCCGAGGGCCATCGCTCAGGATTCCGCGTCACGGGCGTGCTGGAATGTGCCTCGGGTTTGCCCGTGGGGCTTGATTTTAACCCGGATTCCGCAGTGGAAAAGTGACGCTGTGAACGAGGGGCAAACCTTGCGCAACGAAGACAATGCTTTTCTACCCCTGAGTTCGGGACAAATCTCGCGGCTGTGCGAATTGTGTCAGAGTAATAAGGCGTTGTGCCAAGCGGCAGAAAAGACTTTGAAACAGCACACCTGGGTGTCTTCGCCGCTCCAGGTTCGCCCCTCGCTCATGTTCAACTGTGGAATTCGCGTCTAATACACCCGCGGATAAATTTCCACCGGCCGCATCCCGGTCGGACCGTAGCAGGATCCTGAGATATTTCAGACGTAGGGCTTCTTTCTTTGATCTTGCGCATGGATAACCTCGGTTTGGCCTTTAATATGCTTGTTGTTAGAGGTGCGGATTGTAACAGCCGGGTTATTCAGCGTCGCGTAACAGTTTTTTACTTAACCCGCAGATCAAGGGGTTGCCGGAATCGTGCGAAATATGCACAGTGTGCGAAATACCCACTTGTCTAACTCTATTAACTTTGATAATGGCGGTTCATGCCGCGACATCCCCGAGTCCATGCGCACCATCATCGGCAGTGCGATCGTGATCTTGGCAGTGAGAGTCTGCGGCCATTTTCACAAGGGGTACCACTACTGTCTGGTTTATCTTTTTTCAAAACAACATGAGCCTATGAAAATCGGTGTTAGAAGCATGACGCCCGGCTGGGTCTTGGCGCACCAGTCCTGGGTGCCGACGGTCGTACTCATCTTGGGAGTTCTTTCGACCGGCATGGTGCTTTGGACTCACCACATCATCGAGCAACAGTGGATGAGTTTCGACCATGTCAAAGCCGTCATGGACCTTCGAATAACGACGGCGACGTTTCATCTTGGGCTCGAGGAGGCCATGACAACGGGCAACCTAGAGGTTATCGAGAAGATCCTGCCGGATCTCGATACCGCGGTGAACTTGTCCCATGCGCTCGTCTATGGCGGAGAGTCCGAACGCGGTGCGCCCCTGCCTCCATTTGTTGACCCTCGCTTGCGACGACACGCAGAAGAGATCGCCTCTCTTCTCGCTGAATACAAGGAAATTACGCTCAGACGGATCGCGGATCCGAAGGCCTCGCCGATCGGCTCGCCCCTCGATCAGCAGGAGGACGCTGCGTTCCGGAAGCTACACGAAACGGCCCAGGCCCTTGAGATCATGGCCGAGAAGAGCCTGGCAGATGAATATGCGAAGACAGACCACCTCCTTCTCGCCGTCGTTTTCACGTGGGCTTTAGTCGTGGCGATATCGACGGTCGGGTTTTACAGGCGAGAGCGGCGGCGCCTGCGGGCTGAACTGGCCCTGGAGAAGGCGTATGACGAGACGGAACAACGGGTACAGGCTCGCACGGCCGATCTGGCGGAGGCCAACATTCAGCTGCAGGAGGAAATCGCCGAGCGCAGGCGGACGGAGGACACCCTCAGGCAGAGTGAAGAAAAGTTCAGAGGGCTTTCCATGCAGTTCAGGGCCCTCCTGGACACCATACCAGACCGCATCGGCCTCATCTCCCGTGATCTGAAGGTCCTGTGGGCAAACAGCCGGGCGGGGGCTCTGCCGCACGCTACGATCGAGGATCATAGAGGAGAGTATTGTTACACGCTCTGGACCAACCGGTCCGCGCCCTGCGATCCGTGCCCGGTGCTAACAAGCTTTTCCACCGGCAAGACGGAAACGCTCGTCTCTCCGTATCGCGACGGTACGCAGTGGGAAACTCGGGCTGTGCCCATCGTGCGCGACGACGGGACGATTGAGAACGTGCTGGAGGTCGCCACGGATATTACGGAAAAGCTCTCGCTTCAAGCCGAAAAGATGCGGGCCGCCCACTTGGCATCTATCGGGGAACTCGCCGCCGGCGTGGCCCACGAGATCAACAATCCCATCAATGGGATCATCAACTACGCCCAGATCCTGTGCAACAAGAGCGTCGCCGCGAGCACGGAACGCGACATCGCGACCCGGATCGTGAAAGAAGGCAGCCGCATCGGCGGCATCGTGCGAGGTCTCCTCACCTTCGCCCGTGAGAGAAAGGAAGAGAAGGCGCCGGTAAGCGTGGCGGAAATCCTTACCGAATCGCTCGCTCTGATTCGATCTCAGATGAACAAGGAAGGGATCAGCGTGCTGGTTGACGAGCCCGCGCACCCCTGTGAGATCGTCGCGAATCCTCAGCAGATTCAACAGGTCTTCCTGAACATCATCAGCAATGCGAGGTATGCTTTGAACCAGAAGTACCCCACCGCGCACGATGACAAAGTCCTCGAGATCCGGGGCGAGTGGATCGCCGTCGGCGGAGTCCCCCATGTGCGCCTCACTTTCCACGATCGAGGCGATGGGATCCCCGCTCACCTCATGGACAAGGTAATGGAGCCATTCTTCTCGACCAAGCCGAGCGGCCTAGGGACGGGGCTGGGGCTGAGCATCAGCCATGGCATCGTCGCCGACCACTGCGGAAGGCTCGCCGTCGAAAGCGTGGAAGGGGAGTTCACCAAGGTTCTGATCGATCTCCCGGCGAGGGCTAGCTATGGCGAAAATCCTCGTCATTGATGATGAAGAGTGCATTGTGTACACCTTCGAGACTTTTCTCTCGGAGGAGGGGCACGAGGTGCTCGCTGCCAGAAGCTACGACGAGGCCCTGAAACATATTTCCGGGACAGATGTGGACGTCGTCTTCTCCGATATCATTCTCGGAGGCAAGACGGGCATCGACATCCTGAGAGAAGTGAAAGCGCGCGGCCTCACATGCCCCGTGGTCATGATTACCGGTTTTCCGGATGTCCGAACCGCTTCGGAGGCCGTCCGTCTCGGCGCTTTCGACTACGTGGCCAAGCCGGTGGTGCAAGAGACGCTGCTCCACCTCACGAACTTGGCGCTCCAGCATAAGAGGGCGCTCGATGAGAGGGAGAGATACCGTTCGCATCTCGAAGCCATCCTCACAAGCGTCGAGGACGCGATCGTAACCGTTGACAAAGACCTGATGGTGCTGGAGCTGAACGAGGCCGCCAAAGAGCTGTGCGAGCTTGGCAGAGAGGCCATTGGTAAGAGATTGGCGGAGATGCCGATGCCCTGCAAAGAGAGGGTTCTCGAAACGCTCGGAGAAACTCTTCAAACCCAGCAGTCCGTAAGAGGGCGCCGCTTCGAGTGCAAATCGGAGGGGCGACCTTCCCTGGTCTTAAGCCTCTCTACCTACCCTCTGATAAGCCGGCCGGACAGATTCCTGGGCGCCCTCTTGGTGGTGCGGGACGAAACCCGCCTCGCCGACCTGGAACACGACCTCAACCAAAGGAAGCAGTTTCACAACATCGTCGGACGAAGCAAGGCTATGCAGGAGGCGTATTCTCTCATCGAAATCCTTGGAGACGTGGAGACCACAGTTCTCATTACCGGCGAATCGGGGACCGGGAAGGAACTGGTGGCAGAGGCGCTCCATTATCATGGCGTGCGGCGTTCCGGGCCCCTCATCAAAGTGAACTGCGCTGGCCTCCCGGAGAACCTTCTCGAGAGCGAACTCTTCGGCCATGTCAAAGGTGCCTTCACGGGTGCGGTAAGTGACAGGATCGGCAGGTTCCAGAGGGCCGACGGCGGGACGATTCTCCTCGATGAGATCGGCGAGATATCGGGCAGAATGCAGTTGAGCCTTCTAAGGGTCCTGCAGGAAAAGGAGTTCGAGCGGGTGGGGGACTCGCGGTCGATACGGGTAGATGTCCGGGTGATCGCCTCTACCAACAGGGACCTCGCCGAAAAGGTCAAGCGTGGCGAGTTCAGGGAGGACCTCTACTACCGGATCAAAGTGGTGGAGATCTCGCTGCCGCCGCTCAGAGACAGACGCGAGGATATTCCTCTTCTAGTCGAGCACCTTGTCGAAAAGCTCAACAGAAAGCTGAGAAGGGAGATTAGAGGACTCTCTTCGGATGTGGAAAGCCTCTTCATGGAATACGCGTGGCCCGGCAATGTCCGGGAACTGGAACACGCGTTGGAACACGCCTTCATTCTCAGCCGTCAGGACCACATCTGCATCGATCACCTTCCCCCGCAGCTCATGGCGTTCGTACTGTGCGGACGCACCGCTCCATTGCCGAAGGAAGGCAGGGATGTCCATGCTATCCGCCAGCTTCTCAGGAGGACGGACGGCAACAAGGCGAAAGCTGCCCGGCTTCTTGGCATCGACCGGAAGACCCTCTACCGGAAGATCTCGAAGCATGGAATTGTTGACGATCTCCTGGATTAGCTTCTAGTTTTTCAAGACGCCACACTTCTGTGGCGCCACAGAAGTGTGGCATGCCCCACTTTCCTTTGCTCCAAATTAACTCCCAAGCTCATATTGTCTATTCGTAACTCGCCGTTGCGATAGGCCATTTTCGCTCGCGGCCCCGTTCTCCGCCCTTTGGGCACGCTTCTTGATAAGTTCCCAATGGTTTCCAAGGGTGGAAAAGGAGTCGAACATGCCTCTATTTAACTTTGATGGTCAAGGAAAAAATGGCGCCGCTAGACTCGTCCGCCTACCTAACGGTTGCTAGAGCCAAGAGCGATCTCTGTTAGGAACGAGAATTTCTATTAGACGGAGTAACGCCTAGCGAGGCGAAAACTTAGGGATTGACACAAATCGGGGACTATTAGATTGGGATTGCTCGCTTTAGATTTCAATACTCGCCGGGGCAAAGCATTTACTGGTGTAGCAAAGGTGAGAAGGAGGAACACATAATGTATCTCTCAGGGAAAGCATCGAAGGCTCGATTGAGGGAAGCGGAAAACGCGCGCCGAAATCGCGCCGAAATCGTCAAGGCATTCTCCCACGCACAGGTGACCCGGCGTGACTTGATCAAGTGGGGATTGATCACGGCTGCGGGACTCATAGTACCGAAAAATGGTCTGAGCCCATTTGCCAAGAGCGCCTACGCCGATTCTGATATCCCTACCGGTGCCCCGCCGAGCCCCCTGTTTGGCGTCAAGCCATTTACTCAGGCCATGCCGCGATTCGATGTCTTGCCACGGAAGGCGTTATATGAGTCTGACGGTGTGACCTGTACCATCGACCACGAACCGACGGAGATGGCCTATACCCCGGTGGACTACACGGATGCCCCGCTGCAGTCGGTAGCCGCGGCGTTGGGAGGGGGTACGGGACCGATCGAGGGGCGACCGCCAGGGGAGATCTGGGCCCATCAAGGGTGGAATGACTTTCATCCTAACATCGTCACCGAGATTACCCAGCTGGGCGCCAGGCCTAACACCGTCTACAATCCGACGGTGCCGTCATATCTCAATTCCGGCATCAACGCGGCGACCTCGTTTCGGCCACGTTTTCATCCAGGAATGCCGGACCAGAGTGAGGACGCGTTTTGGACCTACAATGGAACCTTTCCACCGAAGCTAATTAACATCCGCTACGGCGAGCCGATGATCTTACGTCATCACAACGGGCTGCCCGCTGACGTTACGCAAAATGGCGGCTTTGGACGGCATACGCTCTCTACCCACAAGCACAATGCCCACCACGGCGCGGAGAACGACGGATTCACCGGCGCCTATTTCTTCCCCGGTCAGTATTACGACTACCATTGGCCGGTTACGCTGGCGGGATTTAAGACGATCAACACCT
>Ga0214472_10000530_pt1 | contig 46796 bp, 38 predicted proteins | sample RVTome_6_FD_207662 | JGI IMG/M metagenome (GOLD analysis project Ga0214472, IMG submission 207662) | Soil microbial communities from uranium-contaminated site in the Upper Colorado River Basin, Wyoming, United States - RVT140D175 | ecosystem: Environmental > Terrestrial > Soil > Contaminated >...
CGCTAGAACGATAAGATTCTCCCCATTCGCAAAATCCCCTGACTCCAGCGCGGCTTTGGCCCGCTCAAAACACAATCGCTTGCTGAATCTAAAACCACCGCCGTCATTTTTCCTAGGGTTGGTAACCGCGGGAAATTAGGAGACGACACCGATGACTCTCGATTATTTTTGGTTACAGGCAGTTTTGATTTTCATGCTGATCCTCGCCAACGGCTTTTTCGCCGCGTCGGAGATCGCCATGATCGCCATGCGCAAAAGCCGTATCGACGCCCTACTCGAAAGAGGCGTCGCATCCGCCGCCGCGGTTGCCCGTTTGAAGAACGATCCGGACCGCTTCTTGGCCACGGTCCAGATCGGCGTCACGTTGGTCAGCTCGTTTGCTTCCGCTCTAGGCGGCGCCGCTGCCATCGGCTTTTTGAAACCGCAGATCGCCGAGATACCGATTCCCGGCCTAACGCCCTGGGCCGAGGCCATCGCGTTGACGATCGTAGTCTTACCAATTTCTTACATGTCCCTCGTGCTCGGCGAATTAGTGCCGAAGTCCTTGGCGCTGAGGTTCTCGGAGCAGATCGCCTGCTTTGTCGCCCGCCCCATCGAATTACTCGCCAAAGGCAGCTCGATCATTGTTAAGATCTTGATGGCGTCGAGCAACTTTGTGCTGAGAATCTTTGGCGGCAAGGACAATGAAAGCGCCAGTTTTATCTCAGTCGAAGAGGTCAAGTCACTGATCCGCGAAGGCACCGCCAAAGGAATTTTCAACGAGACCGAAAGGGAGTTGATCCACAGCGTCTTCGAATTCACCGACACCCCGGTCAAAGCAGTTATGAAACCTCGCACCGAGATCCACGCCATAGAAGCCCACGCCAACCTGGCCGAGGTCGCGAAAGATTTTGTCGATAGCGGCTTTTCCCGCATTCCCGTCTACGACGGCGATTTGGACAAGATCATCGGCATCCTCTACAACAAAGACGTCTTCAAAGCGCTCCAAGAGCGCAGCGACTTTCGCATTCACGATCACCTGCACCAAGCCTTCTTTGTGCCCGCCACGTTGCCGACGAGTGAGTTATTGAAGCAGCTCCAGCGCCGCCGCCTCGCCATGGCGATGGTGGTCAATGAATTCGGTGAAGTTGAAGGCGTGGTTACTCTGGAAGACCTGGTCGAGGAGATTGTCGGCGAAATTCGCGACGAATACGATCGCGAAGAACGCGGCCCTGTGGAGCGTATGCCGGACGGTTCGATGATCGTCCAAGGTTCCGCGCTGCTCAAGGACCTCAAAACGGATTTCGGCTTGCCCTTCGAGGAGTCGCCGGACTTTCATACCCTGGCCGGTTTCATGTTGTCTCGCCTCAAACGCATTCCGCGCGGCGGCGAATGGGTCGAGAACAACGGCTACAAGCTCACCATCGTCGACATGGAAGGTCGGCGTATCGTCAAGGTCAAATTGGACGAAAGCAAGAAGCCGTGAGGGGTATCCGAAGGTTGGAGTGATGGAGTACTGGGTTTTCCGGAACCCACCACTCCAATACTCCATCACCCCAATCCTCATCCGTAGCAGCGAATCTCGACTTCATTGCCGTCTGGATCGAGGAAGTAGACCGAAGTCGCCCGCCCCTGTGCTCCCCAGCGCGACACCGGCCCGTCGCGCACTGTCACGTGATTTTCAGCTAGGTATTCGACAATCCCTGAAAAATCGTCCGCGCCAACCACTAAGCAAAAATGATTGAGATTGCCGTTAATTTTTTCCGAATTTAATTTAGCCTCGCCGACTTTCCTCGGGAACAGATCTATGATCGTCTGCTGATTGATTCGCACCGAAGGAAAACCGACCTTGCCGACGCGAAATTCTTCGACACGTTCACCCTTCAACCCCAACACCTCGGTGTAGAATTTGAGTGACCGGTCAATATCGCCGACATTAAGCACGATATGGTCGAGCTCGATGATTTTGATTTTACCCATGGCTGAACTCCTTTGCCCGCTTCGACTGAATTGTCAGACCATCAGAAACTCTTTTCCATGCACAGGCTCCTATCACGCTCGCCCGTGTCCGCCAAGTCCGTAGCCCGTAGGGTGGGTTGAGCGCAGCGATACCCATGCGATGCGGCGTTACGCACAAGCACTTGAGGTGCGTCACACGACAGATAATACTCCCTCCGAATGGCTATTCGCACGTTTCAGCACAAGGGATTAAGGCGGCTGTACGACGCTGGCGAGAAAATCGACATTTCCGCCGCCCTCGCCGAGAAAATAGCCGACGTTCTCGTAGCGATCGACGAAGCCACTCGCCCCCGGGGATGTAGGATTGTCTCCCGGTTGGCGTTTGCATCCTTTGAATGGCAACTTGAAAGGGTTTTGGAGCGTTAGCGGCAACTGGCGTGTGGTCTTTCGCTTTGAAAAGGGTGACGCCTTCGACGTTGATTTGATTGATTATCATTGAAAGGAAATTTCAAAACATGCCTATGAAAAAACCGTCGCATGTGGGCGGCCTGATCCGCCGCGAAGTAATCAAACCGCTTGGGCTCATTGCAACCGAAGCGGCGAAGGCCCTTGCCGTTGGGCGGCAAGCTCTTTCCAGCTTACTTAATGAGAAGGCGGCGCTTACCAGCGATATGGCTCTGCGTGTCGAAAAAGCCTTCGGCCCAAAGATGGAGCATCTTATGCGGATGCAACTTGCTTTTGATCTCGCACAAGCGCGGCATCATGAAAGCAAGATCAAGGTTAAACGCTACGATACCTCGGAGCTTGCCGTTCGTTGAACCGAATTCGCTGCTCATAACAATTCGTGCCCGCCTCCTTTAGCCAGGCTTTCCGGATTCCGTAGTCCGGATTCAGCTTGGCGCAGCATCATGCGTGGAGTCTTTACTGGCGCAGGGTGCGCTTGCGCACCGATCCGTTCTTTCTTCGTGCACTGCAATTCTTTCTTGTGAAAAAGAACGATGGGTACCCCTCGATACGCCACCATAGGTGGCTACTCGGGGAATCGGAACTCGAAGAACCGCCCACCCTGAGTAGGCGGGGCGAAGCGCCGCTGTAGCCAAGGACTCGACCCATGCTCCATCGCGTATTAACCTAAAAAATCAGTTGACGGGACATAGATCCGGAATTGGCGGAGCAAGAGGCAAGGAGATTTTAGGTCTGAAGCGCGCGACGCTGACAACCATGTGCTCACAAACCAGTTGCCAGACCGATTTAGTTTTCAACTGCTCCGCAGCACTTTTGAAGCTCGTGATCAACGCATGAACAGGCTGAGCAGCACTTTCGCTTTATCGGCCTCGGCATGCTGGGAGGTAATCGTCAGATGCTTTGCCCCGCCATGGGTGCTTTGACGCGCCACTGCCGAGAGCAGAAACGGCCGGCTAGCGATCGCATCCATGCGCGCCTTGGGATTTCCGAGCCGCACAAACAGGCTCCACCAGTTGTAGATCAGTGCCACCGCCAATGCCGAGAGTCGACAGCGTGCTAGATCCTGAGTGGTAAACCCGCCCCACCCCCATTGCTTCTTCAGCTCATCGAAGGTGTGCTCGCTGTCGGCCCGATCGCGCTACAGTTGGGCGATCGTCAGTAACTCATGGTTCAGATCGGTCACCAGCACAGCATACTCGTAGTGTTTGGCAGAAACGTTCAGTTTAACAAAATCGAGCACGCCTTGCGATTCATCGGCCAAACGCGCTTCGCCTCTAAACGGCCGACGCAACACCACGACCCGGCGCGTCCGACTCCAACCGTCAAGTTTAAGTTCCCCATCTTTGCCTTCCCAACCTTGTCCCGCGAGGCTCCAGCCCTGGCAATGTCTTGGGAATGTCGCCGGAAGTTTCGATGGCAGCGAATCCCGACTTCTTCAGCCAGTCAAAATATTGCGACAACGCCCAGCACTCGCCTCAGCTCGTCAGGTCACGCGAACTCAAAGACGTCCAGGGCAATTGATTTTTTTGGTTTCGCCTGCCCATGAACCAACTGGCGGATCTTTTCCGTGTTCTCCCGGCTGAAGGATTCTTCGCCACACCGAGTACAGACGGTTGCAGGAATGTGATCGACCAGCACGTACTTGCCATTAATCTGGAAAACGTCCTCGACTAACTCTTCTTTGCTTTCTTGCGACGCGCACACAGTACATTTAAACATACCTACCTCCGTTGAGAATAATTCACCCATTCATTGGGGTCCGGTTCATATAGGGTGATGATCTTCGCCAGGTCCGTATCCGCCAGAGAAACCTGCACGTGCAATGGGCGTCCTACCTCTGTGAAACCCAACAACAAGCAACTCGGAGAATATTTATCGTCCGGATATTCTTCAATAACCGTCGCCTGCGCCCCGGCTTGCCTGATCTCCTGATCGCTGATATTTCGTTCCACGACGCGTTTCAAAGCGTGGCGGCTGAATTCAAACTCTCCCATGGATAACTGACTTTGTATGGTTTCAAGCGATTTCATCCGACTCAATGCGGTGCTTCAATTAATATATTCTGCGTCCCTTTGACCTCATGGTAGTCCTGGTGTCTCGGCGATTCAAGGTAAAAAGTCCAGCTAACAACAGAGGCTAGTTCAAAACACGGGTTGGTGCGTCTTGTGCCGACACCCAAGCCTTGAGACGTTTCGTGTGACCCAAGCCGATGGGTTTCGTCGGAACTCACCCCGACCTATGAATCGTACCTTTGCGTCTCTTATGAACATAGGTTTATAGAACCAAACATTGTTAGCGCATTTGTAACGTTTTAATTTTCATATGCAGTGTTGTACCGACTGGTACAAGAATTACTTTGCGGCGAATTCTCCGCATCCGATTTTCTTCATACGTAGTTCGGGCAAATTTCTTCGCCGTGCCAGAGCCCGAGTGGGATTTCAAAATCGCCTCTACAAATTCGATTCCATTTTGCGAACTTTGCGTTCTTTGCGGCTAATCCTCTTATCTTCGTTGATTGCGACTGTGACGGCTACGCATGGATGCTCGCCAACTCGTTGACCAACGCCTGCACTTCCTTCGGCGTGCCGATGGTAATGCGTAAACAATCTTGCAAGCCGGGCGTGTCGAAATAGCGGACGAGAATCTTGCGCCGCTTGAGCTCCTCGTAAACCGGTTTTAAATTCTCCTCCGGCTTACGCGCCAAGACGAAATTGGCGTGGGAGGGATAGACTTGATAGCCCAAACGCTTGAGCGCGGCTGAGAGCTTTTTGCGGCTGCGCTGTATGCGCGCTACGTTGCGCCGCATCCAAGCCATATCTTGCAACGCCGCCGTCGCGGCAATCATGCTCAAACGATTCACATTGTAAGAATCCTTCACCTTCATCATGCCAGCGATTATTTGCTCGGACCCAAACCCCAGCCCGATGCGCATTCCCGCGAGCGAAAACGACTTGGAAAAGGTCCGCAGAACCACAAGATTGGGTATCTGTCGGATAAGCGGTATCGACGATGCCGCTTCAGTTGCGGCGAAGTCGATGTAGGCCTCATCGACAACCAAGATTCCGGCAACCGTCATAGCGAGCTTGGCGATCTCGGCTAAGGAAACCAGCGTTCCCGACGGCGCGTTGGGATTGCAGAGAAAAGTCAGCGCGCCATTTTGCCCGGCCAAAGCTTCCGGCAGGGAAAAATCTTCCGGGTACTCGACCCGAACCGACTCGCCATCCTGAATTTCCACCAAGGTATCGTAAAGCGAATAGGTCGGCACCGGAAAGGCAACCCGGTCCTTCGGGCCAACGAAGCAGCGCAGCAGCATCGATAAAATTTCATCCGAACCATTGCCGGCGATGATGCTTGCCGGCGAAACGCCATAAACCGCTGCTGCCGCAGTCCGCAGGCTATCGCTCAGCGGCTCGGGGTAGAGGCGTAGAGCAGGATTGATCGCCTTTCTCAACGCCGCGTAAACCTTTGGTGACGGCGGATAGGGACTTTCGTTGGTGTTGAGCTTGATAATGCCATCGTCGCGCGGCTGCTCTCCCGGCACGTAACCGGTCATGGCGTCGATATTGGGTCGGAAATGGGCTGGCATGGGGCCGGATTCTAGCGGTAGGCTAGGTGCATTTCAAACTGCCATGAAATTTACCTCGCCTGGGGCCGGTGGTTAGATCAGGGCATCGGTAAAAGGAAATTAAGGTGCTTTAGCCCCCATCGAGACATTTTTGTCCAAGATTATTCGGTATTGTCCAGAAATCACCACTTTGGCGGATTCTGCCGCGCAAAAGCCTCCGACCTCCCTTTGTAACTAGTTGATTTACCGAAGCTCTGGTTTTTCGCCGTGGCATGTATTTAGCTAACCTCTGGTAGTACTCTAGTCCTTGGCCGAGTTTCGACTGCATCGGAGCGGCGATCCGCGAAACTGGGCCATAGCATTTTTATTTTATATGGATCAAACCCCATATCCGACTAGCGATCCGTCGATTCTCCTGCTCAATGAGATCGACATCCTGCTGGCGCAGACGCGCCTAATGGAGCTCTATCTCAAACAGGCTCAGGCGACTGCGGCCAACGACGCGGCTCGGACCCACCAGGAGCATCAAGTCGAACTGGCCCGGCTGCGCGACGAGCTTTTGAAAAAGGAGAAGAGCGCGGCAAAGCACGCCGAACTGGTTATCCAACAGCAAAAACTGGCGGCTCAGATCAACGAACTCGAAGCCCAAATCAATGACCAAGAGCGCTCACTCTCGGACCGGGGCAACGAGCTCGAAGCCGCGCGCAGCGAGAACGCGCGACTGTATGGCGAGCTGACCAAATTGGAAATGGCGGGCCAGCAAGCCCGGGCCGCCGCCCTCGAAGACGAGACCCATCGGCAAAATATTCAAGGCGAATTGGCCGCGTTGCGCCGACAGATAGAAGAAAACCGCCAGGAGTTCCAACAACGGCAGCTCAGCGCCGAAGAACTCGAGCGGGCGCTACGCGGGCAATTGGCAGAGCTACAAGTTCAGCTTAGCGACTCACAAACCTGGTCGCGGAATGCCGCCGGTGAGCTTGACCAAGCGAGAGCGGAAATCGCTGGGCAGCATGACCGGCTGGCCGCGCTGCAAGCGAGCCGCCAACAGGTTGAAGCCGATGCGACGGCCGAGTTGCGACAAAGCCGCGCTCGCTTCGAAGCCGAAATCACCCAATTGCGAGATGCCCTGACCGCCCGGGATCACACGGCACAGCAAAATACCGCAGCGCTCGCCGAACTGGAAAAGACTCTTGGCGGCGAAATCGCCACCTTGCGCGGCGAGCTTGAACAAAAACGGCTACAGCTCGATATTCGTGACGGCGAGTGGCAGCGGGCGGCAGACGAAATCAGCGCGCTGCACCGGCGGATCAGTGAATTCGAAACGGCCCAGCAGCAAGCGTTAGCTGAAAACGCCGATTTCGAACAAACGCGCCACGCGCTGGCAAACGAGGTCGCCGAACTGCACAATGAAATCGCCCGCAAAGAACGCGAGCTGACCCAGCGCTTCGAAGCGGTCAGCGCCGTCGAGTTGGCATTACACGGGCGCATCCAAGCGCTACAACAAGAACTGGCGCGAAGCCAAAACGAGCTGGCGGGCCGGGACAATGATTTGGAAGGAGCTCGCGCTGAGATCGCCGCGCTGGCACACCAAATCGAAACACTGCAGATCGCCCGCACCGAGGCGGAATCAGCGGGCAAACGCGAGATCGAAGAAATCCGCCAACAGTTCGAAGACGAGGTCAGCCGGCTTAACGCCTCCCTGACCCAGAAAGAAGCCGCGCTCCGAGAAGCGGAAGCCGCCCATCAGAATGGCGAACAGCGGCTCAGTGGCGAAGTCGCCCAACTGCGCGGCCAACTCGAACAGGACCGAAGCGCTGCCGAGCTCAGCTGTAACCAACTCGAACGTGCGCAGGAAGAAATCGCTGCCTTACACGAACGCCAGAGTGCCCTCGAACAAGCCCGGCAGGAAGCCGAAGAGAATTGGCAGCGCGCCGGATTCATCCAAACCGAGCTGCAAGCGCGCCTAAAAACCAAAACCGACGAATTGACCAGTGCTCAGAACGCCCTCACCGCTCTGCGCCAACCGCTCGATGACCAGATCAACGAGCTCCAGCTGCAGTTGGCTCAGAAGCAATTGCTGGCCGATAGCCGAAGCACCGAACTCGGTGATTTGAAAGCCCAGTTGAACCACTTCGCTGCGCAAATTGCCGAAGCTGAGGCAACACGGCAGCAGCGCACGGACGCGCAACAAGAAAACGAACAGAGCCGACAAGCGCACCAGCAAGAAATCGCCGCCTTACACGAAGACTATCAAACACGGCTACGCAACCTGGAAAACGCGCTAGCTCAGGCGCGGGACAAGACCGATCACTCCAGCACTGAAAATTACCAATTGGCGCAGCGCACCCATCAGCTGGAATCCGACTTGCGCGAGCGCAGCGAAAATCTCGCCGCTGCCAACGCCGAAAGCGCCGCGCTGCACGCGCGCGTCGACGAATTAACCGGCGAACAAGCGAGCCATCAAGCTCAGGCGCAAGCGATCGAGCGGGCGCGCCCCCAATTAGACTCCGAGTTGGCCGCACTGTGCCAAGAGCTCCAGCAAAAAACCAACGAGCTGATCGAGCAGCACGGGCTCGCCCTGATCCAGAAGAATGCGCTGCAAGAACTCGAGGACCGCCTAGGCGAACAGAATCAACGGGCCGCGAGTTACAGCCGGGATCTCCAGACAGCTCAAGCCCAAGCGGCTGCGCTAAATCAGCGCGTCTCGGACCTCGAGCTGGCGGTGGAGCAAGTGCAACGTGCCGCGGCCGAGCACAGCGAGCAGATCAAACAGGACTACGACACGCGCCTAACTGCGCTCAATGCGGATCTCGCGACCGCAGTGGCGGCGAAGTCAACCGCCCTGGAAAACAGCCGCGCCGAGCAGGCCACTCGCGAACAATCTCTGCGTCAAGAGCTCCAGCAAGCCAATTGGGCTCTAACTCAGCAGCAAGCCGCCGTCGAAGCGCTGGCCGAGACACAACGTGATCAGCTGCAAAAAGTCGAAGCCAGAGTGACCCAACAACAGAGCGGCGCAAAGCTGCGCGATGAAGAGGTGAAAAAATCCGAGGCTCAGGCCCTTACGCTGAAGCGCCGCGTCGAGGAGTTGGAAGTCGAGTTGCGCCACTCCGAGCTCACCGCGTTGAGCCGGGCCGAACAGATCCGCCAGGAAGCCGCAGCGCAAATCGATGCGCTCAATGCAGCGCTTGGGCAAGCATCCGCCGAGTTGGCGGAACGCAGCTCAGCGCAAGCGAGCTCGGAACAATCGCTGCGCCATGAAGTCGACCGGCTCGTGCGCGAAGTCGAGGAACGCAATCAGGTCTTACAGAATCGCAACGACGAGCTGGTACGCGGAAAGGGCGACCTGGATCGAATTCAAGATCGCTTCAACCAGTTGGAGTCTTCCAGCAGCCAAGCGGAAAGCGCGATCAGCGGCGACGTCGAGCGCATGCGCAGCGAGTTTCAAGCCCAGTTGGCGCTGTTACAGGCGGACCTCAGTCAGAAAGAGCGGGTCCTGGAGGAGCACCAGGCGAGCGTCAATGGCTTGGAACAACAGTACCGCCACGAGATAGAGACGCTGCGCCGTCAGCTCAGCGAGCAAGAATCATCCGATGAACAGACTATCGGGGAATCGACCATCAGCGCCGCGCAACTGGAGCGTTTGGCGAAACTCGAATCGAGTTTGAACGCGACGGAAACCGGCATGACGCATAGCGACGGCGAACCGCAGCAACGCCACTGGCGCAGCCGGTTTGTCGCCAAGCGCCGCTGGAAGGTTTGATGAGGACAACAGGGCTGTGAAGGTTTCTTGGCTGGCATCGGCCAAGCCGGAGATGCGTGACCGATGCGGCCATTCTGGGTTTCTGGTAAAAGCGTATTAAGCGCAATGCATAGCGGTCACAGAGGTCGGAGTCATTTCTAATCAATAACAACTCTTAATTCCGCGTTCGGAGCCGTGTCACGATGTTGAAGGGCGCCACCGCGGTAATTCATAGGGAATTCTAAAGAACCAATGATGCCAAGAAAGGCCACGACATGATTCAGACCGAACGAGTGCCGACGGGCGTCGTCGGACTGGACACGCTCCTTGAGGGCGGATTCCCCAAGGGGCGGTCAATTCTCATAACCGGCGAGCCAGGCACTGGGAAAACCATCTTTGCTCTGCAGTTTCTCCATGAGGGAATCAAGCGCGGCGAAAACGGCGTGTTCGTCACCGCCGATGAAAGCCCCATAGACGTGATCGAACAAGCGGCCTCCCTCGGTTGGGATTTCGCACCCTATATTCAAAACAAGCAGCTGGCGATTCTAAACGCCGCCGCCTATTTTAGTTCATTTTCCGGCGCCGAGCCGAAGATCGACGTGCACAAAACGGTCGGTGACCTCGCCGGCTTCGTCAATCAGTTTGGCGCGCAAAGATTAGTGCTCGATCCCGCCAGCCCGTTCGTGCTGCCACGCGACTCCGCCGCGCGCATTCAAGACCAGACCCGTTCGCTCATCCAGCAGCTGCGCGCCTCGCTGCCGACCACCAATCTACTCACTTCCTATGCCGTGCCGAGCATCGGCGAGCGCGCGATCCACGGCGTTGAAGAGTATTTGGTGGCCGGTGCCATTGTCCTAGAGATGATCTGGAGAGACGGTGACTTCGCGCGCAGCCTGATCGTGGAAAAAATGCGCTACACCGATATCAAACCGCATCAATTGGAATTCGACATCGTCAAAGGTGAGGGCGTCGTGCTCTCGGCCTGCGGCAAAACCACTAAACACGGATAATTCCATGAACGACCAACGGATTTCCACCGGCATCGCCGGACTCGATGCGCTACTTCACGGCGGCTTGGTCAAGGGGCGCACCTACCTAGTGACCGGCGACACCGGCACCGGCAAGACCATCGCCTGTTTGCAGCTGCTCCAGCAGGTGCTCACTCAGGGTGAAAAGGCGGTTTATGTCACCGTCGATGAGCGGCCCTCGGAGATCACCGACTCTGCCTTGTCGTTTTCCTGGAACTTGCAGCATCACATTCAGGAAAAGAACCTGGCGATTTTGGATGCTTCGCCCTATTTCAGCGGACGCTCCGCAAGCGCCACCGAAAAAGGGATTGACCCGCAGAAAATCGTCGCGGACTTGAGCAGCTACGTCAAACGGCTGGGCGCGAGCCTGCTGATCATCGATCCGGTAACCCCATTCATTCTGCCAGCCGACGCTAAAAGCCCGACCCAAGACCAAGCGCGCTCTCTGATCAACTTGATCCAGACCCAAATGAGCACCACCAACTTGCTGACCGCGCATCTTTCCACCCGATCGAGCCACGATCAAACCTTTGGCATAGAAGAATTTTTGGCCTCGGGAACTTTCCTGCTGAAAGCGCAACGCGCCGGCGATAAGTTTCAGCGCAGCCTGACGATTCGCAAGATGCGCAGCACGGCGGTACTACCGGGAGAGTATCCATTCGAGATCAATTCGACTCACGGCATCGTATTTCAGGATCGTGCCGCGTCCACCCAGACCGATGCGCCGCCAATGTTTGAAAATTTCCAATTGCCAGCCAAGTAACGCGAAGGCGATGAGCGCCCCGCTTTCTTGACAGGTTCCCTTCGGATGCTTAACTTTCTAGTGCATTCGGGGGAATACTATGCGTTTAGATAAACTTACCGTCAAATCTCAGGAAGCGTTGCAACAAGCGCAAGCGCTCGCGGAAAAACGCCAGCATCAGGCCATTGACGTCGAACATTTGCTGTTTGCTCTAATCGGGCAAAAAGAAGGCGTAGTGCTATCGCTGCTGCAAAAACTCCGCACGCCGCTGGCCGCCGTAACCGAACGTTTGCAGAAGGCGTTGGAGCGCTTGCCCCAGGTGACCGGCAGCGCCAGTCAGTCCTATATTACGCCGCGTCTAAAAAAGCTCATCGAGGCCGCCGAAACAGAAGCCGAAACACTCAAAGACGAGTATGTCTCTACCGAACATTTGCTCCTCGCCATGGTTCAAGACAGCGGCGAAGCGGGCAAGATTCTCAGTGAGGCAGGCGCGGCGCGCGACAAGATATTGAACGCCCTGGTGAGCATTCGCGGTTCGCAGCGCATTACCGATCCCAATCCCGAGGAAAAATATCAAGCTTTGGAAAAATATGGCCGCGATCTCACCGACCTCGCGCGCAAAGGCAAGCTCGATCCGGTGATCGGCCGCGACGACGAGATTCGCCGGGTGATCCAAGTGCTGTCGCGCCGCACGAAGAATAATCCGGTACTGATCGGCGAGCCGGGAGTCGGCAAAACCGCCATCGTCGAAGGTCTGGCGCTGCGCATCGTAAACGGCGACGTGCCCGAGGGATTGAAAGACAAAAAGCTCATCGGTCTCGATCTCGCCGCTCTGGTCGCCGGCGCTAAATTCCGCGGTGAGTTCGAAGACCGGCTGAAAGCCGTGCTCAAAGAAGTCACCGAAGCGAGCGGCGAGATTGTTCTCTTCATCGACGAGTTGCACACGTTAGTCGGCGCGGGCGCCGCCGAGGGCGCCATGGATGCGTCGAATATGCTCAAGCCGGCGCTCGCCCGCGGCGAGCTGCACTGTGTCGGCGCGACGACGCTCGATGAGTACCGCAAAAAAGTCGAGAAAGACCCGGCGCTTGAGCGGCGCTTTCAACAAGTCTTCGTCGGCGAGCCTTCCGTGGAAGACACCATCGCTATTCTCCGTGGTTTGAAAGAACGCTACGAAGTGCATCATGGCGTGCGTATCACCGACGGCGCTATCATCGGTGCCGCGACATTCGCTATATCAGCGACCGTTTCTTGCCCGACAAAGCGATCGATCTGATCGACGAATCGGCGTCGCGGCTGAGAATCGAAATAGACAGCATGCCGATTGAAATCGATGAGGTCGAGCGCAAGATCATGCAGTTGGAAATCGAGCGCCAAGCGCTCAAACGCGAAGAAGACAAAGCGTCCAAAGAGCGGCTCACCCAGCTCGAGCGCGAGATTCACAACCTGAAAGAAACCTCCGGCGGTTTGAAGGCCCACTGGCAGAACGAGAAGGAGTCGATCCAGCGGATTCGCTCCCTCAAGGAAAAACTTGAGTCGACTAAAGTCGAAGAGCAAAAGGCGCAGCGCGAAGGCAATCTGAATCGTGCCGCCGAATTGCGTTACGGCACGCTCAACGAGTTGCAAAAAGCGCTCGAAGAAGCGAATCGAAACCTTGCCGAGCTGCAAAAACAACAGAAAATGCTCAAAGAAGAGGTCGACGCGGAAGATGTCGCCGAAGTGGTGGCCAAGTGGACCGGTATCCCGGTTTCCAAGATGCTCGAAGGGGAAGTGCAAAAATTGCTAAAAATGGAAGACCGGCTCAAGATCCGGGTGATCGGTCAGGAAAACGCGATCATCGCCGTGTCCAACGCGGTGCGGCGCGCCCGTGCGGGATTGCAAGATCAGAACCGGCCCATCGGTTCGTTCATCTTTCTTGGTCCAACCGGTGTCGGTAAGACCGAACTGTGCCGAGCTCTCGCGGAGTTCCTGTTCGACGACGAGCAGGCGATGGTCCGCCTCGACATGTCCGAGTACATGGAGAAGCATTCGGTCTCGCGCCTGATCGGCGCCCCTCCGGGATACGTCGGCTATGATGAAGGCGGACAACTGACCGAAGCGGTACGCCGCCGGCCCTACTCCGTCGTTTTGTTCGACGAAATCGAGAAGGCTCATCCGGATGTCTTCGACGCGCTGTTGCAGGTGCTCGAAGACGGCCGCATGACTGACGGACAGGGCCGCACCGTCGATTTCAAGAACACGGTGATCATCATGACCTCGAACCTCGGCAGCCAGATTATTCTCGAGCTGGAGCCTAAGGACCGCAAAGAAATGGAACGGCGGGTGAACGCGGCTCTGCGTGACGCCTTCAAACCGGAATTCTTGAACCGAGTCGACGAAACCATCATTTTTAATAACCTCGGTCGTGACGAAATCAAATCGATCGTCGAGATCCAACTTAAACGGCTGCGGCAGAACCTGGCAGCACGCAAAATGGCTTTGGGTATCACCGATGACGCTAAAGCGCTGCTCGCCGAAACCGGCTATGATCCAGTTTACGGCGCGCGACCGCTCAAACGCACCATTCAGCGGTTGATTCAAAACCCGCTGGCGGTTAAGATTCTTGCTGGGGAATTTAAAGAAGGCGATCGAGTGCTGGTTGAAGTCGAGGATGGAGGACTGAGCTTCAGCCAGGGACCGGCAATGGTTGGGGAAGAAACCTACGAGCAGAGGATCATCCATTGAACGCGCCTTCGAAAAAGATTTCCATCGGACTGGCCAGGGTGCGCAAAGAGATTCCGCCACCCGGCAAGATCTTTGTGAGCAAGAAGCACGAGGCGCGGAAACTGGCCAAAGAACAACTCCGCCGGGAACTGAAAGAATCCCTGCCATCCCAATCGCCTTAGTCAGACTTAGCCAGCTTGACAAGCCAGGGCAGACGAATCTCGTCTGCCCTTTTTTGTTTTTCTTGGGGACTCAACGGGAGCTAGACAATTAAAAGCCTCGACAGCAAACGCCAATCGACGCTGATTCTCCTCAGCGTCTGTATCGGCCAGGCGCTAGTCGGCCTGGATCAACGCGCCATCACCGTCGCATTGCCGACTTTGGCGAAGATTTTTGACACGCCGTTTACGACTATCCAGTGGACCATTTTGGTTTACGATCTCGTGTTGATAGGTCTGATCATCACCATGGGCCGGCTTGGCGATCTGTTCGGCCGACGGCGCTTTTACAGCCTCGGTTTTTTGATCTTCGTGACCGGCTCGGCCATTTGCGGCCTCACCCAAAGCACCGGCCAGTTAATTTTTTTCCGGGCCGTTCAGGCGATCGGCGGGTCGATGATCGCGGCCAACGGTCGAGCGATCGTTTCGGTCAATTTGCCGGTGGAGGAAAGGGGCCGAGCCCTCGGGCTCACATCAACGGCCTTTCACATCGGTTTTCTCACCGGCCCTTCGCTCGGCGGTTTCTTGATCGATAGCATCGGCTGGCGTTGGATTTTCTACATCAATCTGCCCTTCAGTCTCGCCGGTGCCTATCTCGCCTGGAAAGTCGTGCCTGAAACCCGGATGGAAAGCGCGACCGATCCGAACAAAAATGCGATTGACGCTGCTGGCGCGCTGCTGCTGCTACTGACCAACGGTCTGTTCATTTACGCCATCGACCAATTACCGCGCGTCGGCTGGCACCATCCGTCCTTTCTGGTAACTCTCGGCCTTGCGCTAATCGCCGGGATGTTCCTGTTACACACCGAAGCCCGCGCCGCGGCACCCATCTTGACGCTGTCGATGTTCCGCATCCGGCCATTCAGCGCCGGCATCGCCAGTTTGTTTTTGATCGCGGCGACGCTGTCGGCGATTAACTTCCTGCTGCCGTTTTTTCTGCAAAACCTGTTAGGCTATTCGCCATCGCAAGTCGGCTGGATCATCGTCGCCGATTCGGTGATCATCATGGTGATAGCGCCGATTGCCGGCGCACTCTCCGATCGCCTGGGGTCGCGGCTGCTTTGTACCATCGGCGTCGCGGTCATCGCCGTCGCGCAAATTTTTCTTGCCACCCTCAATCTCCATTCCTCGCTGGCGCGCATCATGTTACCGCTGATCATTTGGGGGATTGGCTGGGCACTCTTCAATGCGCCGAACCAAAGCTCGATACTCGGCGCAGTAAGGCAGGAACGAATCGGCGCCGCCGCCGGTATGATCGCGACCACGGCGCGCACCGGCGGCGCCATGGGCGTGGCACTATCGGCAACCCTCTTCGGCTATCTTCTTGACGGGGCCGGCGTGCCCAGCAGCCAAGTCAACTCGCCTGAAGGCTGGCGTGCCGCGCCGGAAATTTTTATGAGCGGCTTTTCCACCACGATCTTTGTGCTCAGTGGCTTCACCGCGCTCGCGGTTTTTTTATCAGCGGTGCGCGGCGCTCGCCGTGCAGATTGAGCCGCCGGCGAACCAATTAAGGAAGCCACTTCGCTGCCAGGGTATTGACCCCGGCGCCGATTAAATTTCGCAAAGAGGATATTCAACTCCCTTTGGAAATCCTATTTGATGGTTCCACGCTGAAATCAGCGCGGTCAACAAAAATAACCCCAAACGGCTGGCTGCCGGACAAACATGCACAATGGCAATTCGAAGACAGCGAAGTCTCGGTTTGGCTAAAAGCTGTCTCTGCCCCCTGGCGTTAAGCTATTGGACACTTTGCGCCGATCGACGTATGTTTGCAGTTGGCTTGCTCTTGCCATATCACGGGATCTAGTTTGGTACCAAGCTGACGATGTCCTGGTATTTCCACATCGACATGGACGCGTTCTACGCGTCGGTGGAAGAAGCGCTCGATCCGAGTTTGAAAGGCAAACCGGTGATCGTCGGCGGCCGCAACGGCCGCGGCGTGGTCACTTCAGCTTCTTATCAAGCGCGGAAATTCGGCGTCCACTCAGCGATGCCGGGTTTTCAAGCCAAGAAACTTTGCCCGCAGGGAGTCTTTTTGCCTAACCGGCGGCGGACCTATGTAGAATTCTCCCACAAAGTCTTCGCGATCTTGGCACAGTACTCGCCCGAAGTTCAGGCCTTGTCGATCGATGAAGGGATCGTTGATCTCACCGGCACGGAAAGACTCTTCGGTGCGCCGCTCAAGACTGCCGGGGAAATCATTCGTCGCATTGAACGGGAGATCGACCTGCCGTCATCTGGTGGGTTATCGACTAGCCGCGTAACCGCGAAGATCGCGGCGACGTTGGCGAAACCCCATGGCCTGATCTGCGTCCCGGCCGGCGCGGAACAAGACTTTCTCGCGCCTCTGGGAGTGGAAATGATTCCCGGTGTTGGGCCGAAAACCCATCAGGGCCTGCTCCGACGCGGCGTCAAAACCATTGGCGACCTAATGGAAGAACCAGCTTCGGCGGCGCGTTATCTTGATCTGATAGAATCTGCAGAACGCCATCATCATCACGAACACTCGGTTGGCAACGAAACGACCTTGAGCCAACCCGTGAAAGAGATCGCCGCGATGGAAGAAGTGCTCTGGGAACTGATCGAAGAAGTCGGCGCCAGACTGCGCCGGGAACGGTTCTTTGCCCGCTGTCTGACGGTGAAAATCCGCTATACCAATTTTCAAACCATCACCCGGTCGCGCACGCTGTCCTCGCCCACTTGCTATGACAAGGAAATCTTCGAAGTTGTTAAAGACTTGCTGCGCCATCATGTCGGCCCCGGCCGTGCCGTCCGGCTGCTCGGCGTGAGCGCCAGCGCGTTGCAGATCTCCGGCTGGCAGGAACCGTTATTGAACCACGGGCGACGGGAGTCGTTCGACCGGCTCTATAAAGGCATCGACGCGCTGCGGCAAAAATTCGGTGACGACACCATTGGCGCCGCTACGCCGCGCAAGCGCTCCGGTTGATTTTCCCGACAAAGCTTCATACTGTTTTCACATCGCCAACCTGCAACAACCTGCACCATGACTCAAACTAAACATCCCTTTCTTGCCGCTTGCCGCCGCGAACCGACTTCGCACACTCCCGTGTGGCTCATGCGCCAGGCTGGCCGCTACATGGGAGAATACCGCAAGTTGCGCGCGCAGCACGGCTTTCTCGAACTCTGCAAAAACCCTGATCTCGCTGCCGAGATCACTGTGACGCCGGTGGAGAGGTTAAACGTCGACGCGGCGATTTTGTTTGCCGACATTCTGCTCATACTCGAACCGATGGGGGTCGGCCTCGAATACTCCAAAGGCGACGGCCCGCTGATCCATCGGCCGGTGCGTAACGCTAAGGACGTCGACGGCTTGAAAGAATTCGATGTCGGATCCGAGCTTTCCTTCGTCTATCAAGCGGTCGAAAAGATCTGCCAAGAACTCAACGGCAGAGTTCCCCTGATAGGCTTCGCCGGCGCGCCGTTTACGCTGGCGTCCTACTTGATCGAAGGGAGCGGCTCGCGCAACTACGTTCATACCAAGCAGCTTTTTTATAACGCGCCGGAAGCCTGGAAGCGCTTAATGGAGCGGCTGGCCAAAGTCATCGGCGCCTACTTGAATTGTCAGATCGCTGCCGGGGCCCAAGCGGTGCAAATCTTCGACAGCTGGGCCGGCTGTCTCACCCCCGCCGACTATGAACAGTTTGTTCAGCCCTACACCAAAGCGGTGATCGACGCCGTCACGCCCGGCGTGCCCGTGATTAGTTTCAGCACCGGGACCGCCGGCTTGCTGAAACATGTCCGCGCCGCCGGCGGCGACGTGATCGGTCTCGATTGGCGCGTCAATCTCGACGAAGGCTGGGCGACCGTCGGCTACGATGTTGCCGTTCAAGGCAATCTCGATCCGGTGGCGCTGTTCGCGTCGCCGAAAGAAACCAAATGTCGAGTCGCGGATATTCTCCGCCGAGCCGCCGGCCGGCCGGGCCATATTTTCAATCTCGGCCACGGCGTGTTGCCGGAAACTCCCGTCGATCACGTCATCGCCATGGTCGACGCCGTGCACGAGATTAGCGTGAAGTGAAAGAATTGGAGCGATGGAGTATTGGCGTAATCGGCGGTTGGAACGGCCGGGGAGTTCTTCGTATTTAACCTCACTCCAACACTCCCGTACTCCATCACTCCGTTGATCCCCCCATGCCGCATCCGTACCAAGCTATCCTGCTCATCGCCTTCGGCGGCCCCACCTGTCCCGAAGAGATCCGCCCATTCCTCGCCCGCGTTACCCAAGGTATTCCGATACCGGCCGCGCGTCTCGAAGAAGTCGCGCATCACTACGAAGCGGTGGGCGGCAAATCGCCGCTCAACGAAATCACGCTCCGACAAGCAAAAGCACTGAAAAACGTCTTGAACGATCGAGTGCCCATCTATGTCGGCATGCGCAACGCGAGCCCCTTTTTCACTGAAGCGCTAAAACAGATGGCCGACGACGGCATCAAGCGTGCGCTCGGCTTCATCCTTTCCTCACACCGAACCGAAGCGAGCTGGGAGCGCTATCAGGAAAATATTGCCGACGCGCGCGCGGCGCTGGGCAACCCGGCACCCCAAGTCGATTACTGCGAAGGTTGGCACGACGATCCGCTTTTCATTCAAACCTGGACTGAGCTGATTGAAGCGGCAATGCATGAAATCGAACCGGACCAGCGCGCCGCGACGCCGTTGATTCTCACCGCCCATAGTTTACCGACCGCGATGGCTGCGCGCTCTCCCTACGTGCAGCAGCTAGAAGTGAGCGCACGATTAATCGCCGCGAAACTAAACCATCGGCGCTGGTCACTCGCTTACCAGAGCCGCAGTGGCAACCCGAGCGATCCCTGGCTGGAGCCGGATATTCAACAAACCATCCGAGAAGTCGCGGCCAATGGCCATCAACACATCGTCGTCGCCCCCATCGGCTTCGTCTGCGATCACGTTGAAGTGCTCTACGACCTCGATATCGAAGCCAAGCAGGTCGCTGCTGATTTGCGAATGAATCTGATTCGCGCCGGCTGCCCAAACGATCATCCGACGTTTATTCGAATGATGGCCGATGTCATCCACACACAGCTCGAAAACACCGAGGGTCGAGGATAGAAGATGAAAAATCGCAATTCCCGATTCTTGGCTCGTCCTATTCGGTCGGCGCATAGATGAAACGCGTAATCGTCATCGGCGGCGGCATCACCGGTCTTGCCGCGGCGCATCGGCTCAGCGAACTCAAGCGCGACCCATCACTCGATCTTGAAGTTATCCTGCTCGAAGCTGCTAACCGCCTCGGCGGTTCCATCGCCACCGAAAGAGTCGGCGACTTTCTTGTCGAAGCCGGGCCGGACTCCTTTATCACGGAAAAGCCCTGGGCGCTCCGACTCTGCGAACGGATCGGTCTCACTTCCCGTCTCGTTTCGACGCAGTCCGCGTATCAGAAGATTTACGTCGTCCATGACGGCAAGCTCATTCCATTACCTGAAGGCTTCTTCCTTCTGGCGCCAACGCGAGCTTGGCCGTTCATCCAAACGCCGCTCTTTTCTTGGCCCGGCAAACTGCGCATGGCCCTGGAACTCCTCATGCCGCGCGGTCCGGTGAGTGATGATGAAAGCCTCGGTTCTTTCGTGCGCCGCCGCTTCGGCAGCGAAGCCCTCGAACGCGTCGCCCAACCGCTGGTCGGAGGCATTTACGCAGCCGACCCTGATCAACTGAGTCTTAACGCGACCATGCCGCGCTTCCAAGACATGGAGCAAAAGAAGCGCAGCGTCATTTTCGCCATGTGGTCGGCTCAGCGCCAGCGCACACAAAACCGTGAAACGGGTAGCGGCGCACGCTGGAGTTTGTTCGTCACGCTCCGCGGCGGCATGCAGGAACTGGTCGACACCCTCGCGCAGCGTCTGCCGGAAGGCGTCGCGCGTGTGAATTCTCCGGCGACGGGCCTAAATCGCAACGCCGATAACACTTGGCGCGTCGCAGTCAACGGCAAAGAAAGCATCGATGTGGATGCGGTGATCCTCGCCGCGCCGGCGCCTCGCGCTGGCGAATTGCTCAAATCCATTGAAGCTAATGCCGCCGCCGATTTGAAAAAAATCTCCTCCGCCTCGACGGCCACGGTTAGCCTGGGCTATCGCCGTGAAGATTTTCCGCGGGCGCCCGATAGTTTCGGTTTCGTCGTGCCGGCGATTGAACGACGCAAAATCATGGCGTGCACCTTCAGCAGTCTAAAATATCCCGAGCGTGCGCCGGCTGACCGCATTTTACTGCGCGCCTTTATCGGCGGCAGTCTGCAAGCCGACTTATTTAGCGATGACGATCCAACGATGGAGCAACATGTCCGCAATGAGTTGGCATCTTTGCTGGCTGTCCAAGCCGCGCCGCTTTTCGTGCGCGTTTGGCGTCATCCCAACTCCATGCCTCAATATCACGTCGGCCACAATGCCCGTGTCGAGCGAATCGAAACCTCACTGCAAAAATTTCCGACCCTTGCCCTTGCTGGCAGCGCGTATCACGGCGTCGGTATCGCTGATTGCGTCCGCACCGGCGAACAAGCGGCGGAGCGAGTAGTCAAATGCCTAGCATCAACGGCATAACTTAATCTCGGTATTGTCGTTTCGGCTTTGGGTCGAAATTTTTCCCTGTTTCTCCTTGACGGCCACCCGATCGCCGGTTTATGAATCCGGTATCCCGCGATCGTCAGGAGCCTTGTCACAGTATGATGATCATCGACTCGCAAGTGCACATTTGGGCGCCGGAGACGCCGGAGACGCCTTACGCCAGAGAAGATGCTTCGCCACCCCATCGGCCAGTGCCCCTGGGTCACGACGAGTTGCTGCGGGAGATGGACAATGCCGGCGTCGCCGGCTGCATTCTCGTGCCGCCCACCTGGGAAGACGATCGCAACGACACCGCGCTCGAAGCGGCGCGCTTGCACCCCGACCGTTTCGCCGTGGTCGGCAAGCTAAAACTTCAGCGCCCTGAAAGCCGCGCCATGATGGCGACCTGGAATCAACAACCTCACATGCTCGGCATTCGTATGTCGTTTAATGCGGGGCGCGCCAAACAATGGATCGAAGACGGCACGGCAGCTTGGTTTTGGGACGCTGCCGAACGGTACGACGTTGCCGTGATGGCTTTCGCGCCGAACTCCGTGCCAACGCTCGGCGAGATCGCCGAGCGTCATCCAGGGCTGCGTCTGATTATCGATCATATGGGATTGAGCTCGGCGTTGCGCGGCAAATCTCTCGAACCGGCGGTAGCGAATGTCATTAAACTGGCGCGCCTGAAAAACGTCGCCGTGAAAGTCTCCGCGCTGCCTTGCTATGTCGACGAGCCCTACCCCTTTCCGACGCTGCATCCGCTCGTGCGCCGCGTCGCCGACGCCTTTGGGCCGGAGCGCTGTTTCTGGGGCACCGATCTCTCGCACTTGCCTTGTCCCTACAAACAAGTGGTGACGCTGTTCAGCGAAGAAATGAAATCGCTCTCGGCCACTGAATTAGAATGGATCATGGGCCGCGGTCTCGCCCAATGGTTGCGCTGGCCGCTAGCGAAAAAACTTTGAGGGGACGACGATGAAAATCATCAATCGCGATTTGACCAAGGAAAAAGACGGCGTGCCGGGCTATCTCGCCCATCCCGACCGCAAAGAGCCCGGCCCCGGCGTGCTGATCGTTCATCACCATTATGGCGTTACCGGCAACATGAAAGTCAAAGTCTGCGACTACGCCAAGCTCGGCTACACGACGGTCGTGCCGGATCTCTATAAAATGCTCGGCGCCGCCGATGGCGTTCACCAAGCGCAGAAAACCACCACGGACGGACAATTTGTTGAAGTCCTCAATCAATCCTGGCGCTATCTTACGAGCCGGCCCGAGGTAGACGCCAAACGCTGCGCCGTGGTCGGCTACTGCATGGGTGGACGCATCGGCATTCACTTTGTCGCCGCGACGCCGGGCGTGCGCGCATTCGTCGGCTACTATCCGTCAGTGCGCGACGACGAACCGAGCAAACTAAGGCCGCGACATCCCAATGACGCGGTGAAAGATTTCAAATGCCCGTCGCAAATTTTCCTCGGCGGCAACGACCACGTCGCCAGCATACCGGTGCAGCAAAAGCTAATGGCGAGTTTCCAGGCCAACGGCCAGCCATTAGACTGGCACTTCTTCCACCGCGCCGGCCACGGTTTCGCCATGGCCGATGGTGAGTGCTACGATCCCGCCGTGGCCGACCACGCGTGGACGCTGGTGGCGGACTTCCTGACAAGGGAATTGAGCAACGGTTAACGGATTCAACAATTAAACGTCGCCACGTCGCCGGCGGGGATTTAACTCCGGCGCCACTTACAATAATCACAAAGGGGATGCTCGCCCCCTTGGGAAACCCCATGCTATTGTTCCCGCTCAAGCGGCGGGGTTCACACAGAATCGAAGAGCCTAGTGCCGGCAGCCGCTTAAACGACTTGTCCCGCCGCCCACCCCGACGACCACGCCCACTGAAAGTTATAGCCGCCAAGATGGCCGGTGACATCGACGACTTCGCCGATGAAGTACAACCCGTGAACAATTTTCGACTCCATCGTGGTTGACGATAACTCATCGGTATCGATTCCGCCGAGCGTAACCTCCGCGGTGCGATATCCTTCAGTATCGCTTGGACGGATGTGCCAATTTTGCAGTAGCTCGCAGATCACGCGCAAGTCCCGCGGCGTGCATTGGCGCAACGGTCGGTTGCCGAGCTGAATTTCACACAGTCGCTGCGCCAAGCGCTTGGGCAGAAATTCGCCCAGGATGGTTTTCAGTTCAGCGTCGGGCCGCGCTGACCGCCTGACCCTGAGCCATTCCGATGCATCGGTCAGCGGCATAAAACTCACCGATAGGTCATCGCCCGATTTCCAGTAAGACGAAACCTGCAGAATCGCCGGGCCGCTGATGCCGCGGTGGGTAAACAACAGCGCATTGGAAAAGCTCTGAAGGCCACACGTAACTCGAACCGGCAAGCTGACACCCGACAAATCTTTGTATTGAATTAAATCGTCTGGACTGAAAGTAAGCGGCACCAGACCCGCTCGGGTCGGGACGATGTTGTGACCAAACTTTTTCGCAACCTCATAACCGTAGCTGGTGGCACCCATCTTGGGCACCGACAAGCCGCCGCACGCGATCACCCATGACGCCGCTTCGATCGAGCCGTGATGGGTCTTTAAGACAAATCCTGCCGCGCTACGCTCTGCGCTGTCCACGCTGCACTCGGTCGTGATCTGCACGCCGGTACGACTACATTCATCGGTCAGCATTCTGACGATCAATAGCGCCGACCGATCGCAAAATAATTGGCCGAGCTCTTTTTCGTGGTAGGCGATCCCATGGCGCTCCACCATGGCGATGAAGTCCGATGGCGTATAGCGCGCCAACGCGGACTTGCAGAAATGCGGATTAGCCGAGAGGAAGTTTTCTGGCCTAATGTTGAGATTGGTGAAGTTGCAGCGACCGCCGCCGGAAATGAGAATTTTTTTACCGACCCGGTCGCTATGTTCGATCACCAGGACGCGCCGTCCCCGCTTGCCCGCCTCGATGGCGCACATTAAGCCCGCGGCGCCGCCGCCGATGACCGCTACGTCATATCGCATTATTAACGCGGTGCGCGGCGGGCCTACTGTTCGAACGCCGCCAGTTAACGCGTGGCTTCGTTAAGCACGCGCTGAAAGGAAGATCGCTCTGCGAGACGGTTAGGGTTTTCTTTGAGTGCGAAGACGACGCATGGTCGTAGAGTTTCATGCGACTCTGCTGTGGATCATCCATAGGCAAATCCCGCGCCCGCGGCACCGACGATCAATCCCTTAAATGATTCCTCTCTCCTTAAACTCAGCCATCTTCGCTTGGTCGTAACCGAGTGCCTGTAAAAACTCACTATTGTTCTCTCCGAGCTCCGGCGGCGGGCTCGGAAAGGCCGAAGGCGTTTCGCTGTAGGTCACGGGAAATTTCACCGTCCGAATCGTCGGCTTATCTTTGCGTTCGATGGCGATTTGCATGCCCATGTGTTTCACCTGCGGGTCGTCGAAGACTTCTTTCAGGTTGTACACCGGCGTGTGCGGCACGTCATTGGCCTCTAGCCGTTCGATCCACACCGAGCGCGGCTGTTCCTTGAAAAACACCGCGAAAGTCTGATTGAGCTCGTCGTAGTTATTGCGCCGGTCCGGCCGCGTCTTGAAGCGCGGATCGTCAATCATCTCAGGATGCCCAACCGACTTGCAGAGTCCGTCCCAGAATTTTTGCGGCGACGACAAATGGATCGCCAGCATGGCGCCATCGGCGCAGGCAAACGCGTAGGTCTGCGACTGGCGCGGCCGGGTGTACGGACCGGGCACGCGTCCGTGCGCCATGGTTTCGGTCGCCGGCGCATTGAGAAAAGCCAGGATCGACCCCACCATGGTGGCATCGACCTGCTGGCCTTTGCCGGTCTGATTGCGTGCCATCAGCGCGCCCAGGACACCCAACGCCGAAAACATCCCGCTCAGGCAATCCGCGTATGCCGGGCCGACCGGCTTGGGATTCTGCGGGTCCATCAAAACACTCATCATACCGCCCATGCCTTGACCCACCGTGTCGTAGGCCGGCCGTTTGACATAGGGGCCCGTCGGGCCGGTGCCGGTAATCGAGCAGCAGACAATTCGCTCGTTGATTTTCTTAAGCGACTCGAAGTCAATACCGAGCTTGTGGGTCACGCCGGGGCGATAATTGTCCATCACGACATCCGACTTTTTGACCATGCCGTAGAAAATCTCCTTACCCTCCGGCGTCTGCAGGTTGAGCGTCACGCTTTTCTTACCGCGATTGTAGGCCCAAAAGTTCGGCTGATCGCCGCCAAAGTCCCAACCGCGAAACGGATCGCCGCCCTTGGGATTTTCCACTTTTATAACTTCCGCGCCCATGTCGGCCAGCAACATCGCGCCGTAGGGTCCGGAAATGAAATTGCCCAGCTCCAAAACTCTGAGGCCATCTAAACACCCGCTCATGCTGTAATCTCCTTAAGTTTTTCTTGCTAATGCCTATTTCCTTCTTAATCAGATAATTAACTTTCATATCTCCCATTTGACAAGAGAACAAGATGGCCACGGCTCGCGCCGGCCATACTCGTGGGAGAGATTCCTCGCACCGACACCTGTCGATAAAAGTATCCGAGGTACGCTGGGCGCTCCAGGCAATTCTCGACGGCAAGAATGCGAGCTTCCTCGTGGTAGTCGGGCCCGCTTTGTACCCGACACCAAGACCATCCTTGAATACCCCAGCAAACTCAAGCCAATCACGGACGCGCTTCGCGTCGTTATGCGCGTCTACTTCGAAGCGCCGGTTACGACGGTAGCGCGCCATTGATATTCGATGGGCCCTTTAACGATCGCAGCGGAAACTTCTCAAAGCGCCGAAACCCCGGCGAGGATTGCTTTGACAGCGACGCATCAATCTCATATTGTCCCGTTGGAAACAGCCCGAGTCTATAACGCCGACCGTTTCCCGCTCAGAGGATCGGGTCGCGCAGGAGGGATACGCTATGATCGCTAGACTTGTCACAGTCGTCCTTATATTTTTGACTTGGCTGTCAGTGGCCGTGGTGGCCTCTGCTGCAACGACAACCACCCCTGGCGCCCAAAAGGCCAAGCAAGCCGCCGATGCCAAAGGCTTTGGCTTTATCGCCAGCCGCGACGAAATCCTCGGTTCTGCCAAAAAGGAAGGCAAACTTCGCGTGCAGAGTTCCTTGGACCCAAACACATTTAAGCCCCTCGCGGACTCCTTCAAGAAGAAATACCCGTTCGCCGAAATAGAGATTCAGGAACTGACGGGTACCGACTCGGCACAGCGTTTGCTTCTGGAACTCAAAGCGGGCACGAGTAAAGACTGGGATATATTGCATCTGCCGGAAGATTTTTATAACGACTACGCGCCGTTCGTGAATAAACTCGATCTCTTGGGAATGGCGGAGCAGAGTGTGTTAAAGATCAATCCCAAGATGGTCGATCCGGAATACCGCAGCGTGGTGAGCATTGGTTCAGGCATTTGCTCCATTGCCTACAACAAAAAGTTGCTTGCCGCCGATAAGGTCCCAAATCGGTGGGAAGATTTCTTGACACCGGAGTTCAAGGGGAAAAAGTTCCTGGTCGACATCCGACCCTATTGCGTTGGCGCTCTCGTGCCCGCCATGGGTGAGGAGTGGGTCAAGGACTATGCCCGAAAGATCAAGGAACAGGATCCCATCTGGGTGCGCGGTAATACGCGAGCGATGAGCGGGATCATTGCCGGCGAATACGCGCTCCATCAAATGACGCAATACCATTCCTGCGTGCGCGCCGCCACAAAAGACGTCACCAAATCCCTCGCCTGTAAGATTCTGGAACCCGTGCCAGCCAAGCTTCAGGACGTAGTCGGCGTGGCGCAAACCGCCCCTAACCCCTCGCGCGCGCTGCTCTTCATCGAGCACGCTGCCAGCCCTGAAGGGCAAAAAATCATCGACGACTTTAATCCGCTAAAGTCGAACGTCTTTGCCGACGGCGAGATCTCCAAATTGCTCAAGGGAAGAAAAGTTTCGCTGAATGATTATCGCACCTATCACAAATCACCGGAATGGATAAAAATGGTTCTCGAAGCCTACGGTTTTCCCAAGGCCAGCTCTAAGTAGCGGGGGCCATGAGACTTTTTCCGAGAGACACTCCCATCAATATCTGCAGCTGACAGCGTCTCAAGAAAGTCGAAAAACGATAGGCGCGCCTGTTGATGCCTCATGCCTGCCGATCAACAAGGTCGCATTTTGCGTGTTGCTCTTGATCATCTGGGGCTTGTTCTTTGCCAGCTGTGTAACGTAGGAAACAACCTTTTCCCTTCCCCAGGCATTCGACTGCGATAGCACAACCCACACCCTTGGGTCCAGGTGCATGCCGATTTTGCCTTTCCATTTTGGGTTGAACAGGTCGTCCCACGACTTGGGGGCATCCTTGGCCGAAACCAGGTTCGTATTGTAAGCAGGCACGGTCACGTTGCCGCCCATCTGAGCCCAATAGCCGTTTAGATCTTTGGCCTGGTCGGGGACCAACTTGAGCCAATCTGGCTGGAACTTTTCGATCACCCCTTGGCTGACCCTTTCACCATAGTGGAGGTGGATATCAGCGCCGAGCGAGACATCCCAATTATGTCTACCCGCGTTGAACTCGGCCCAGATTTTACTTGCGGAGTCTTCGCCTGGGGCGTTCCAAAAATCCACTTCGATGAATGGATAATGCTGGTTGAACGCGTTGATGATTTTCTTCGCGTCGCGAGAGTTCCCACTGGTCCACCACATGAGCTTTCCTTCACGTTTGGCTGCTTCGACCACGCTCGCCGGCGGCGCTGCCTGAGCGGCTCCGACAACCAACGACAGTATCAATGCTGTGAAGCTTAGAAATTTCATGATTTCCTCCTCTTATTTATTTTGCTGCTTATTTTTTCTCGTATTTTACTGATGCGCTAAAACAAGAGGGGTGGATTTTTAACGATACCGAAACGGGATGAAGAATTGAGTCTTTCGTAAGGGGGTGAACGGCATGTTAGAAAGGATAAACACGGCGAAAGGTTTCGTCGACACCCCCTTGAAATACGCTGCCCGTGTAATAGGGGTACAGAAACAGTCCCATCTTTCTGTTAGAAAGATAATCCCGACAAGAAATTTTAGGAGGTGCGTCGTGAAGCCACGATTTATTACCGCAGCAATCCTTTTTTTCCAAACCTTGATTCCAGCAGCGGCGCCGCCGTTAGCCTTTGGCGCCAACGGGTATACCGTTTTTAAAAGTCATGCTGCGATCGTTGAAAAGGCGCGACAGGAACAAAAGCTAAAAGTCTTTACCACCATGGATCCTGAGACCTCCGGCTTTTTGAAGCAGGCATTCCAGAAAAAATATCCTTTCATAAAAGATATTCAAATAATGGAAATTGCCGGCACCGCGGCAACCCAGCGGCTATTACTGCAGATCCAAGGCGGCAATAGCGACGCCGATGTGGTTTACACCAGCGAGGACTTCTTTGACCAATATATTCCTTACGGCAAAAAACTCGACCTGCTGGGAATGGCGCAGCAGCGGGTGCTCGACATACCGGTAAAAATGATCGATCCAGAATCGAGAAAAGCGCTGGCGGTCTCCACCCACTTTGGTGTGGTCGCGTATAATAAGTGCCGCTTGACGGAGACTCAGGTCCCCGACCGTTGGGAAGATTTCCTGAAGCCAGAATTTAAAGACAAAAAAATTGTCGTTGATATTCGTCCTTTCGTCTATCAGTCGTATGCCGCTGGCGCAGGTGAGGAATGGATGATCGATTTCGCGACAAAAATCGCAGCGCAGAAGCCGATATGGTTTCGCGGCGCTACGCGTGCCCTTTCGCTAATCGCCAACGGAGAATTTTTGCTTCATTCGGCGATCAACTACAACAGCTCGGTGAGGTCTCTGCGGAAAGACAAGACCGGCTGCCTAGCTTTCCGAGTGGTGGAGCCGGTACCCGTTCGTCTGGCTGAACCCGAAATCATCCTTGAGACGGCACCACATGCGCATGCGGGACTCCTCTGGCTTGAGTTTTTGGCCAGCCCGGAGGCCCAGTCCATTATCGATGAATACGAGCCGCTAAAATCGTCGATGTACGTGAGCGGCTCAGCCGTCGAGAAAGCGCTCCGGGGCAAAAAAATCTGGCTCAAAGATTGGAAGCATTATGAAAAGGGTCCCAACTGGATGTCGATGGCGGTTAAAACCTTTGGATTTCCGAAAGCCGAGAAAGGACGTTAATCGGTAGCGCCGGCGATGGCGGCACAAAATGGAATTTACCAACGACGAGCAGGCACTGATTGCCGCACTTGAAGCGGTCTCTGGGAACTTTTGGGCAGGCGAGGCCGAAGTCGTGCGGACCTATTTTGCTCGCCATCGGACTCGCGAGCGCGACCGCGCCTGGCTTAGACACCAGGCCTGGAAAGAAATTAAACAGATTCCTGTGCTGGCGAGCGCCGTGATTGAAGCCACTCCCCGAGTGGCCAAAGATATCTCTTTCAACGAGTATCTCGAAATGACAAAAAATGCTGGGAGGAGGCCAAACATTACGTGTGGGTGGCCGAATGCCTCGAGGAGCTGGAGGGTAAACCCCTCGGCCCGGCGGCGGCTCTGGATGCTTTGGGCGGGCCGCTTCCCGAGCAGGTTAAAATCCGCAAAGTACGGCAAGAGATCGAGAAAAAGTCACAGCACCCGGCAGTGATCGCGGCGGTGAGCGCATGGCCGGAGGGCGGCGGCAGCGGCGTAACCTTCAAAGAGTTGAGCAAGGTGGAGGGCGGCAACCTTGAGGTGAAGATTGCCGCCGCAGCGGCAAGAATTTACCAAGAGGAGGCGGACCATGGACGCGAAGGTGCAGAGGCGGTGATTCGTGGTGTGCGCAGGTGCGGCCTTGATGCGCAGACCAAAGAAATCATGCTTGGTGGTGCCGCAAAACTATGCCGTCAAAGGCTGCGCATGCGCAACGAGATGTTCGGGTTTCCGCTCACCGACGAAAGGTTGAAAGAAATTGAAGAGGGCAAGAACCTCGTGCCGGTTCGGTTAAAGGACCTGGAAGCCTAAGCAATCCAGTTTGTGAAAACCAGTACCGAAAACTTTTCACTCCATGATTTCAGACTCGGCGTTGTACCAGTTATGCCAGACGGTCTCGATCTCGCTGCTCGGGATAACCACGCGCCAGTTTTCCCTCCGCGCAATTTAGCCATCCGGCGCAACCAACGTTGCTTACGATACCCGCTTGCGTCAAACCCACACAATAGCGTATCCGTTTGGAATCATGCATCGAAGTCAGGTCGAGTCGGTCAACGTCGAGAGTCAGGCGGATATGGCCTGGTTTTGAACGATTTTAACTCAGAGCTTTAAGGACCGAAGTGGAAATTTTTTTTTGATTGCGATAAGTGAAAAGCTAGCCAACGAAATGGTATCTGTTCGAATGATCTCCGGCGCCCTTGAGGGAACAACCTGTATCGACGTCAGCGGCCATGTGGCCGGTCCCTATGCCAGCAGTTTGCTCGGCGACTTGGGCTGCGATGTGATCAAAATCGAATTGCCCAACGGCGGCGACACCCACCGCGGGCGCAATCCCAAATACGAAGGCTACGGCCCGAGTTTTCGCGCCCTCAATCGCAATAAAAAAAGCGTCACGCTCAATCTGCGCGAGAAAAAAGCCGGCGAGATCTTGCTCCAACTGCTCGCCAGCGCCGATATTTTTCTCGAGAACTTCCGCCCGCCGACGCGGAGAACTCTCGACCTCGACTACGAGGTGTTGGAGAAGGTGAACCCGCGGCTGATCCATTGCTCGATCTCCGGCTATGGCCAGAGCGGCCCTTATCGCGACAAGCCTGGGTTTGACACCATTGGCCAGGCATTGAGCGGCATGATGAGCTTGGTCACCGACCTCGACGATCCTAAAGTTGCCGGCGTGTCTTTTGTTGACCACGCGGCTGGCATCTTCGCCGCCCACGGCATCATGGCTGCCCTGATTGCCCGCGGCAAAACCGGATTGGGCCAATTTATCGACGTGTCGTTACTCCAAGTAGCGATCGCTTTCATCGAGTCCCATGTTTCGGATTATTTAAATGGCGGGGAAGCTGTGTCGCGGGAAAATTTCCCCAAGGGAAGAATTTACAGTTTGCTCGATTGTGATAAAAAACCTTTCATGGTCCATCTGTCGGGGCACAACCAGGCCTGGGAAGGCTTGCTCAAAGCCGGCGAGCTCGATAGCCTAATCGGCGACCCGCGCTTTGCTACCCGCAAGCAACGCACCGACCGACACCATGAAATCGTCCAACTCTTGCGCGCATCGTTCAGTCAAAAGCCACGTGACTACTGGCTGCCGCGGTTGGACGCGAATAGTATTCCGAACGCGCCGATCAACACGATCCACGAAGTGTTCGATAACCCGCAGATCCAGCATCTGGGCATCCCGAAACAGATCGCCCATCCGACGATGGGTACGAGCAACCTGGTCGGCAGCCCGATTAACATGTCCGGCACGCCGCCAAAGTTTTTCCGTCCTGCGCCGCTGCTCGGCGAGAATACTGAAGAGGTGCTGGCTCGGTTGGGCTACGACAATACCGCATTGAAAGAATTGAGAGCGAGCGGAGTGATTTAAATTAGTTTCAAGATCAGAGTTTTGAGTTTCGGGTTAAAAACTCTAAACACGGAACTCGCAACCCGAAACCAAGAGCGACTGAAAGGAGTGAGTTATGGATTTTACCGTAAGTGCAGACCCCCCCCATGTATTGGAATTTCGAAAAGAGGTCGCCGCCTGGCTGGCCGAGCAGTTTAAAGGCAAGGATCACCTGCGCTGGTCGGCCTCATGGTCGACCCGCGAAGACGCCGAGGAGTATAAGTTCCGCCGCGGGCTGGCCGAAAAACTGGGTGCCAAGGGCTGGCTGTTTCCGTTGTATGAAAAACACTACGGCGGTGCCGAGCTTACGGTCGATCACCAGGTGGTACTCGAAACCGAGCTGTTCAAGTACGGGGTGAATCTTTCTCACGTGTTCTACACCTTGGCACGCATCGTCGCACCCGTGTTGATCCGCTGGGGCACGGAAGAACAAAAAGCCGAATTCCTGCCGCTGATCACCCGCGCGCAAATCTGCGTCTGGCAGGTACTCACCGAACCCCATGGCGGCAGCGATATTGCCAACTGTCAGACCAAGGCGGTCCGCGACGGCAATGATTATGTCGTCAACGGCCAGAAGGTCATGGTCGGCCACCATTTGCCGCCGGATTATCTCTGGACGCTGGTTTGCACGAACCCGCAAGGTAAGCGCCACGAGAATCTCGGCTGGCTGCATATTCCCGCTAACCTGCCGGGCATCACGATACAGCATATGAACATGATGATGGGCATCAAGAACTCGGTCTTCTTCGACAACGTTCGCGTGCCGGAGAAATATTTGATCGGCGGCGAAAACAACGGCTGGAAAGTCGCCAGCACTCACATGGAGCTCGAACATGGCGGCGACGGCCGCATCGCCGCTGATCCGCTGTTCGAACGGGTGGTCGAGTACTGCCGCCGGACCCACATCGATGGCAAACTGATCATGGAGGATCCGCGCGTGCGCGACCTGCTTGCCGATATGATGATCGAGTTAAATACCCTGCGTCGTTTCAACCAACTGATCTACTGGCGCCGCTTCGCCAAGAAGCCGCATCCCTACGGCGGCCCACAGCAGCGCTACTACCAGCGCATGCTGCGGCTGCGCAACGGCGAACGGTTACAAGCAATCATGGGCGCCGACGCCTTGGAGCAAAACTTGTCGGTGCACGAGGTGATCGATTTTGAATACGCGGTGCGCACCGGCCCTGGCCAGTTGCACGGTGGCGGCACCCTCGACACCGATCGGTTGATTTTTGCTCGTCGTCTCGGCCTCGGCCGCCCGACCAAAGAAAGCGCGCCGGAGACACACTAAAATGGCTAACTGTCATAGCGTTTTGAACGGTGTGAATGATTTGAACATTTTGAACCAAATGTTGCCAATCGTTCCAGCCGTTCACGCAGTTCAGAACGTTCAAGCCGCCAGGAGAAGAAGATGGATTTAGCTTTAACCGAAGACCAAGAGATGTTGAAAAAAGTCGCGTCGGACTTCGTCAAAGCGCAGGTTCCCGCGCACCAGATGACTCAGTGGTATAAGAACAAACAGACCTTTCAACCCCAGCTCATGAAAAAAGCCGCCGATTTAGGCTGGCTCGGCATGATGTTGCCTGAGGAATTCGGCGGCGCCGGCGTGTCGACGATGGACTGCGCCGTCGTGTTCGAAGAGCTCGGCCGCGGCCCCGTGCCCGGCCCACTGTTCACGTCGGGAATTTTGAGCGCCCAGATGATTTATCAAGCCTGCACCGATGCGCAACGCAAAGCCTTGCTACCATCCATCTGCAATGGCACATCGATTATCGTGCCCGCTCTGACGGACAAAGCGGCGTACTGGGGCCCGCAAGCGGTCGAGACGCGCCTCGGCAAAACCCCCAACGGCTACCTCATGAGCGGAGCCAAGCGCTTTGTCTTCGACGCCCAAGCAGCCACCAGCTTTCTCTGCGCCGCGCGCACAGAAGAGGGCAAAGTGGTTTTCTTGCTCGTCGACGCGAAAAGCCCGGGCATCACGATCACACCGCACATCGGCTTCTTCATTTCTGTCGCCGAGGTGAAATTCGACAATGTCGCCGTTGGCACGGAGAATCTGTTGGGATCGAGCGGCGCCAGCTGGGCGACCTTGGAATCCGCTTTAGACAAGTCGCTACCAATTCTTTCGGCCTATCAAGTCGGCGCCACTCAAGAAGTCTTCGACATCACTTGTGAGTACACCAACTCGCGCGTCGTCTTCGGCCAGCCCATCGGCCGTTTCCAGCGCGTCCAAGATCACTGCGTCGATATCTCGATTTGTTTAGATACCGCACGCTGGGCGACCTACGAAGCGATATGGCGCCTCGACAGCGGCATGGACGCGCGCGCTGGCGTGCACGAAGCCAAGGCGACCGCCAGCGACGGTTACTACCACGGAACCAACTACGCACACATGGTCTGGGCCGGACCGGGCACCGACTACGGCAACCCGATAATGGCGCACAGCGTGCTGGCGCACACACTTTATCAGTATCTCGGCACACCGGGGCATCATAAGCGGCTCATGATGGACGCGCTGTATCCAAGAGCATAAAAACTGTCTCAAATCTTGGGCCTCGCGTTTAGCGTAGTGACGACGCCTCACTCGGCCGCCACATATACCAGATCGGCGTGCCGATAAGTTCTTCTTCGCGCTGCACGATGAAGCCAAATTTTTGATAAAATTCGACATTCTCCCGCCGGTCGGTTTCAAGATAGCCGGCGGCGTTTTCCCGCGCGAGAAACTCGAGGTAGCACTGCATTAACGCCGTGCCAGTGCCTTGCCGTTGTAAAGCTGGAGCAACGCCGATGGGACCGAGATGGACGTGCGGCTCGTCCGGATCCAGACGGCACCAGCGGCTGTACCACCTGACAACCTGAGGAATCGCCTCGCCGAGCGGCTTGAGCAAGGTCGCGGCGGCTAGGGGAACTTCCTCCGGCGCGGGCAGACAGTACGGGGAGGCCTTGAAATGAACGTAACCGCCCACCGCGCCGCCAGCGAGCGCGACGAAGGCTTGGCCCAAGAACATCTGACGCAGGCCGATGCGAAAGAACAAGCGGTTTTGATCCATGCGTCCTTGGCCGAAGGCGGCAAGGTGTAGCGGATTGGTAACGAACGCAGCGGCGAGCACCGTCACGCAATCATCCAAACGATCGGCAGAATATTTCCTTACTTCGACCACCCTTGCTATCCAGCAATCATAGTTACTCGAGAGTCTTCAGCCGCTCTCGCATCTCCCAGGGAGAGTGGTAGATCCATGCCCTAATATTTGAATCCCAGCTAGGAGCGTATCCAGACAGCCGCCGGCGTTAATGTCGGATCCTGGTTCTATCGAGTCATTTCTCCGCGTGTTGAATCACCTCGTGCATCTCGAAAACATTGGGCCCGGCGAAGATTTCCGCTAGTGGCCGATTGCGGTGCGCTTCTTTGAATTCACTGCTGTCGGTCCAGGCGCGAAACGACGATTCGTCCGTCCAATGCGTGAGAACAATATAGTAATCGCCCTTGATCGGCCGAAGAATCTCCAAGCGCACAAAGCCGGGCATGTGCTCGACCAATCTCGCCCGTCCTTCAAAACGTTTTTCGAAATCCGCTTCGTAGCCCTTGGAAACCTGAATCCGATTGGAAACAACGATCATGCTCTTAGACCCCTTTGATTTGTTCCTCGCCCGCTCGCAGCCTAGCCAGCCGAGACCTATAGGTCAAGACACCGCGATCTCTTGAGCCTCGATGCTGGCTATAAAAATTACCGATGCACGCCCTGGTGAATCGAGACCAGGACGTGATACAAAGCGGACATGTAATAAGCTTTTGCGTCCTTCGTGGTGAACAAAATAATGCCAACTGACTAGCTATCAACGCCTATTAAGGAGGAAATGTCATGAGCCCGACTAATTCCATCACTCAACCTAACGATCCGATGATCCCGGTACCGATCCCGGAACAGGTTGCGGTGAAAGAGGGACTTGCCGAACTCCCCAGCACTCGTCTTTGGTATTGGGATACCGGCGGCGACGGTACGGCGGTGGTGTTTCTCCATCCGGCGACGGGCAGCGCACTGATCTGGTTGTATCAGCAGCCGGTGTTCGCCAAAGCCGGCTATCGAGTCATCGCCTACTCCCGCCGCAACCATTACGGATCCGACATGGCGACCGAGAACAATCCTGGCATCGGCTCGGAAGATCTACACAACCTGATGGATTTTCTCGGCGTTAAAAGGTTCCATGCGGTGGCGTCGGCCGCGGGCGGCAGCGTCGCGGCGGATTACGCATTCTCGCATCCGGAGCGGCTGCTCAGTCTTACAGTTTGCAGCAATAACCTCGGTGCCAAGGATGGCTATATCGCGGAGATCGCCGCCAAGATCAGGCCGAAGGAAGAAGAAGACTTGCCGCGCTGGTTTTGGGAGTTGAGCCCGTCTTACCGCGCGGCCAACCCAGAAGGCACGGAAATATGGAGCGATCTCAATCGGCGCTCGGTACCAAAAAAGGGCCCGCGGCAAAAGACCGCCAATGTTGTCACGCCGGCCAAGTTGGAAACGTTAAGAGTGCCAACTCTGTTGATGAGCGGCCCCGCCGATCACTCGACACCACCGTCGATTACCCGTATGCTCGCGCGCCACATCCCCAACAATGAAGTCGTCATCATCGAAGAGGCCGGCCATTCGTCCTATTGGGAGCGCCCCGAGGCTTTTAACCATGCCGTTCTCGACTTCATTGGGAGACATTCAAAGTAGGTCTTCTCGGCAGGCGATGGTCCACGGGGATCAGCCTCAGCCCCACGGCGCTATGAAAAACCTGTCGTTTAGGGGTTCCAAAGGGTGGCCAAATTCCTCCAAATGGTCTGATTTGACAACGTCACCTCGCAGCGATAGAAGAAACCTCCTCGGTTATGCACGGCATGGCTGCAGCAGAAAAGTTTCAATTAGCGCTGTTAGTAAGTGGTTTATACATGCAGGCATACGCAGACGTGACGAAGCCCCATCGGCACCGATTACGGCAAAGCATCACTATCATTAGTTTACTCGCCCTTGCCATTATCATCGCATTTACCGGTGATTCCCTCGCAGCACAGCTAAAATTAACCTGGAGCGACAATTCGGACATCGAGGAGGGTTTTGAAATCCAGCGCGAGGACCCTGACGCGGGGTTTTCTGTCATCGCGCTAGTAGGAGCCAACGTCAACCATTTTAGCGATTTAAGGCTAGCGCCAGGGAAGACATATTGCTATCGGGTCCGCGCGTTCAACGCGGAGGATCTCTCTGATTTTTCCAACTTGGGCTGCGCGACGACTCCCACAACTGTTAGTGTATCGAGATTGGGCTCAGGCATCGGCACAGTATTGAGCAGCCCCTCGGGGATCGATTGTGGCCATGATTGCGTCGAGCCTTATGCGCCAGGAACCGTTGTTTCGCTCATACCGAATCCAGCAGAAGGCTCCGTGTTTGACGGCTGGAATGGAGCAGGTTGTGCGGGCACGGGTATCTGCATTTTCAATGTCGAGACAGACCTATCGATTACCGCCGTCTTTGCTAGCATCAACCCAGAAGCCACGCCTCAGCCCAGCGATCCACCGCCGCCGCCAATCAATCCAAGTCCTCCCCTTCTGATCCTAACGAGCCTCAGCGCAGACCTGGTCTCACCGCAGTTTACCGCTGCCTCCGTTACCTTTACAGCAGCGGCTACCGGGGGTACTGCGCCGCTACTGTTCAAGTGGTGGGTCTTCGACGGTACTGACTGGCGCGTGAAACAGGAATGGACCACGAGCAATACTTTTGTCTTCGCCCCTACAGCCCCGGGAGAATACATCATCGGTCTTTGGGTTCGCAGCTCTGGCAATAATGACGATAGCCCAGAGAATGATGCCGTGCTCACCCAAGCATTTACGATTACGCCGCTATCCTGTCCGACCGGGCAGTACTTAGGCGAGTTCTATAACAACATGAACCTAAGTGACAGTCCGTCATTCGCAGCCTGCAACTCCGTGATCAATTTCAATTGGGCGGACGGCGGCGGACCTGGCCCTGGAGTCAGCAGGGACAATTTTTCGGCGCGCTGGACCGGTCGCTTTCCCTTTAGCGCTGGTGTCTATGATTTTGTGGCCACCGCTGACGACGGTATCAGAGTCCGGATCGACGGCAATCTGATTATCGACGGCTGGGTCGATCAGGCGGCAACGACATATCAAGCAGCCCTGGACATCAGCGAAGGCGAGCATGAGGTAAAAATCGAATACTACCAGAACGGTGGCGAAGCCTTGACTCAGTTCGACTGGCAGCGAGTGGTCAGCGGCGCCGGTGACAATTACGTCATGTTTGAGGGCGGGAGCCTAACCGTTGAAGCCCCTGGAGTGCTTGGCAACGACAACGAGTTGAATGGCAATCCTCTGACGGCTCTGCTCGTTAGCACCACGACTAACGGCTCTCTCGCACTGAATCCAGACGGCTCTTTCAGCTACACACCGAACCCCCATTTCAACGGCACCGACAGCTTCACTTACCGGGCTGACAATGGCAGCGCCACGAGCAATTCGGCCACCGTCAATATCACCGTCATCGCAGTCAATGATATCCCCGTTGCGAGCAACGATGCCTATGTAGTAATGGAAGACAACAGTCTGGTGGTCGCGGCGCCCGGTGTTCTCGCTAACGACAACGACGACGATGCCAGCACGACGTTAACGGCAATGCTGGTCACGACGACCAGCAACGGAACGTTGACGTTCAATCCGGACGGATCGTTCGAGTACACGCCGAACACGAACTTCGACGGCAACGATTCGTTTACCTACAAAGCGCTGGACGCAGCTAACGCCGAGTCGAACGTAGCCATGGTGACGATCGCGGTGAATGCCTTAAACGACGCGCCGGTGGCAAATAACGATAATTACAGCACCAACGAGGATAACCAGATCGTCATGCCCGCGCCGGGCGTGTTGTCTAACGACACCGATATCGACAGCCCGACGCTGACGGCGAGCTTAGTCGATAACCCACTCTACGGAGCCGTGACCTTGAATACGGACGGCTCGTTTACCTATACGCCGAACCCGGACTTCAACGGTAACGACTCGTTTACATATCGGGCTAACGATGGAACCTACGACAGCAACGTGGCCATGGTGACGATCGCGGTGAATGCGTTAAACGACGCGCCGGCGGCAAGCGTCCAATTCGTAACGACTAACGAGGACACTCCGGTCATCATCACCCTGGAGGGCAGCGATACCGACAGTGGTAACCTGACCCTCAGCATCGTCACGGCTCCGGCTAACGGCACTTTGGGTCCGGTGTCCGCCTCTACTTGCGTAGCCAATGGTTCGGGTTCGACTTGCTCAGCGATGGTCTCTTATACGCCGGCCGGCAACTTTAACGGCAGCGACAGTTTCACCTTCAGAGTTAGCGACGGCACCCTCAACAGCGCCGGCGCTATGGTCTCCATCATCGTCAACGCAGTTAATGACAAACCGACGGCGTCGGCGAGTCCATCGAGTTTGAATCTCAGCGAAGATGCGGCGCCGGCAAATGTCACTCTAAGCGGCAGTGACCTCGAGACCCTTCCGGCAAACCTGACTCTCACTATCACGCAGGCGCCGGTCAATGGTGTGTTGATGCAGGGGGCGACTATTTTAGGCAATGGCAGCACCCTGACCGGTAGTCCGAAGACCGTGACCTATCAAGCCGGCGGCAACTTCAGCGGCTTGGATAGCTTCAAGTTTAGAGTGACTGATACCGGAGAGGGTAGTTCGCCAGCACTGGACTCGGACGAAGTCACGGTAAACATTACGACCGATGCGGCGAACGATGCGCCGGTGGCAGCGAACGACAGCTACAGCACCAATGAAGACACAACGTTAAATATCAGCGCACCAGGTGTTCTCGGCAATGATAGCGACATCTACACCCCGCTAGCTGGCTTGAGCGCCATTCTCGTCAGCGGCCCCAGCAATGGGAGGTTGAGCCTGAATGCGAACGGGTCGTTTAGTTACGCACCCAATCTCAACTTCAACGGCACGGATAATTTTGCCTACAAGGTCAACGATGGCGCTAAGGACTCTAACGTGGCCACTGTGACCATTAGCGTCAACGCGGTCAACGACGCGCCAGCGGCGAATGACCAGACGGTATCGACCGACGAGGATACGGCCTTGCCGATTACGCTCACGGCGAGCGACGTCGAGGGAAACCCGATGACCTACGTTATCGTCAGCGGCCCAACTAACGGCGCGCTGACTGGGGCGGCGCCTAATGTTACGTACACGCCGGCTGCGAACTACAACGGTCCAGATAGCTTTACGTTCAAGGCTAACGACGGATCGTTGGACTCTAACATTGCCACGGTAACCATTGCCGTCAATGCGGTCAACGACGCGCCTGTGGCGGCCGACGATAGTTACAGCACCAATGAAGACACGGTGCTCGTCGTCACTACCCCCGGAGTGTTGGCTAATGACAGTGATGTCGACACGCCGCTTGCCGGGCTGAGCGCAGTGCTCATCAGCACGACTAGTAACGGTATGTTAACGTTCAGTCCGGATGGCTCTTTCAGCTACACACCGAACCCCCATTTCAACGGCACCGACAGCTTCACTTACCGGGCTGACAATGGCAGCGCCACGAGCAACCTGGCCACCGTGACCATACTCGTAAATCCGGCCACCGCGCCGTAGATCGTCTCAGTCCGGCGGCTTTTGCGCTTAGGAATGACTTACTTTAAATGCACGAACACTGCGCGGCCGGGGTTTTGACAACACCCAACCATTAATAAAAGGCGGTGCGCGCCGTCTTTGGAAACTTCATTTCATGGTTCCCGTATTGAGAGGCGGGTTGAAGGGAATTCAGTGCCCGGATGGACAATTCCCGCCGTTACCCGACAATTGTCGAGGATTGGTCCGTCCCCTGACAAAAGCGCCTAGCCCGATCGATGGCGAAATCGAGAACGTCCGTACAAAATTGCCCTAGCATACGGTTACTCCTGTCATAAAAACCGCGCGGGTTTCACCTAAAAGCGCGGGGCGTAAAGTGGTATGGTTTCTGCGCTATAGCCGCATCATGAAGGTATACACACACCTAAGACATATCTTCATTATCTTGGTACTTTTCGGTATTGGTCTTGCCGAGCTGTATTACCTACCGCGTTACGGCATTGAGTATTTCCTCTGTGCCATTGGTGCAACCGTGTTTACGGCAGGACTCTGGATGCGCACCCACTGGGACTATTGATTAGGTTGATTCTCAACTTGCTATCAACCAGCCACTATTTCATCGCCGCCGTGATCAGCGCGCGGCGCCGCCCGGTCCAATCGCGCGGCTGCGTTTGAGTTGTCATCGCGCTTTCGCGTCAACGTTTAAACAGACTCTCAAGGCCGCGCCGAATTAAATCTTCGGTGGAGCTTTTCTTTCTGCCGGTATCTGTGGGAGCATTCTCTTGCGTTTGCGGCTGCGTCTGTCGTCTGCCGCCGAGAAAGCGTTCTTGCAGCTCCTCCGCCCCCTTGCGCAACAGCGCCCGCTGAACGATCTGGCCGAGATAGCGGCTATCGGGCACGGTTTTCACGTTGGGCAATCGACCCGTCAACGCGAGCGGCACTTCCAGCTGCCCCTGGTTGTTAAGCACATATCTGACCTCGCGCGCCGTCCTGGCGATATCACCGGACAGTTGGTCGGAAAAGTTTAACGTGGCGCGAAAGTCGACCTTGCGGGTGAAATCAGCCCAACCGTTACCTTGCAGGACAAAATCCGCTGCGGACATGCGTAGATGCTTCACGTTCATCCGACTCTCGGCCACGTCGAGAGTCATCCTCAGTTCCTTGAACTCCGTGTCTTTTGCGGTAAAGGTCTCAGGATATTTTTGCCGCAGCGATGGATTGATCAGGTTGGTCAGCCCCGGCACGCCGGTGATCCCGTTGAGCGCGCCTTCTGCGATATTGAAATTAAGCAGCGCCCCCTGCAAGACTTCCGCTTCACCTTGTCCTTGCAAAGTTGGTTTTACTTCCTCCCAGCTCTTGCCGCTGCCGGCAAGTCTCATCTCGGCATTCAACTTGCCGCGCATATCGCGATTTGCCTTGGCGTCGAGGGCGCTATAAAGCTCTTTCACGTCGATGCCTTGAACTTTCGTAGCGACGGCAAAGCGAGGCGCCGGCTCCTTGAATGCGTACTCGCCGTCCACTTGCACCGTGCCGCTCAAAGCGTTGACCCGTAAGCTCTTGATATTGGCAATTTGGTTTGCCAAAGACAGGGTGCTTTCGAGCCCTTTGTAGGGGATGTTGTACAGCGTACCGTCCGCCGAGCTGAGCTTGCCCTGGTAGGTAGTCGTGCCGCCGGCCATACTGAATTGTCCCTCGCTACGGAGGCTGCGGATAATATCGCTCTTGCGCTCCTCGGCGAGGGAAGCGTTATAGTCGGCGGGCCTGAGCTCGGGCGTCGACAGTCTGTAAGACAATGTCAACGGCGAAAATTTTTCGATGGCCGCCGCCAAGCGAATGCGCGAGCTACCCAAGCTCAAAGTCATGTCATCAATATCGGCGCGTCGGCCGGTGAATTTGATTTTGGTGTCGAGATTCTCGATCGGCTTGGGAAACTTCGGCGGTTTTGCGCTCGCTTTGGTTAAGCTCAGAACACCCTGAACCTCGGGTGCGGCCCCCTTGCCGGCCTTGCCACGCAGCTTCGCCTGCACCTCCATGGTGCCGGCGAGCTGATAACTGGCGATGGCGGGAATGATTTTGTCCCAGCCGTCGAGCGTGGCAGGCTTGGAATCGACGGACAAGTTGAGCAGGGTCGCGTCGCCAAACTGAATATCGCCCACGGTGGCAAGTTCCAAGCTGTGCAGCTTGAGCCGACCTTTGCGCAGAGTGATCTTGTCGCCGGTATAACGCGCATCGGTGCTGAGCGTCAGAGGAATACCCGCTGGTTTCTGAAACGAACTGCCGTAATGAATCGCGCCATTGGTGCCTTCGATCTCGCCGTCGAGCGTCAGGTCCTTGAGCGTGCCCTTGAATTTAAGATCCTTGACGCGAAATACGCCCGAGAGATCGAGATCCCTGGGCAGAGCGCCCTTAAGCTTCGGCGCGGCCGACTTCAAGCGGCTCATATCGAGCGGATCGACATTGATCTTTCCGTCCAAAGGAATTTGGCTAAAGTCAGCGCCGGCACGGAGCGCGCCAAACTTGCTGGCGAACTGCAAGTTTTGCTTGTCGGCATAGACCGCCGCAGCCAGCCGAACGGAAAACGGCTGGTTAGGCTCGAAATCTTCCACCTTGAGATCGATTTGGCGAAGCCGCAAATCGGTGCCGGTCTTGCGGTCGAGGTAACGCACGTCGCCGCCGGTAATATCGACCAGCGAGATTTCCAATGGAGCCGGACGTTCGCCCTTCGGCCCGCGCTCCTTTCTCTCCTTCGCTGCGTCTTTCGGAGCCCGGTCTCTCTTGCCGATGGAGGAAAAATTGAAATCTCCCTTGGCATTGCGGATGACCACGATCGCGGGATCGTGCAGGATCACCTTTTTGACCCTCAACTCTTTTTTTAACAGCGGCCAGAAGTTGACGATCACCTGAAGATCCTTGGCGCGGACGAAGTCATCGGCGGCGTATTGCGGATCGTCGCTCATGGAAAAATCCATGAGCTTGACACCGAGACCGCTGAAGATCGTCGCTTCGATGGCGCCGACCTTCAATTTGCGTCCGAGCGCCTGCTCGGCTTGATCGAGCAGATAGTCTTTATTGCGCGCGATCAGCGAGTTTAGATTGAGCAGGGCCGCGACCGTGACCGCGGCTAAAGCGATCACGACGACACCGGCAATGATCCATTTCCGTTTGCTTTTTTGCTCAGCCATAACAACTCCCATCGAACTCCGTACTGAACCAGCCCCGGCTGCACAGCGCGACTGCGCCCGCGTCATACCCGTGACGTTAATAGTTTAACGCTTAGGACCGCCGCTTCAATATTGTAACATTCTTTTTCTCGAATACCTGCTTTTTTCTGCTTGCCGATCATTGCCGGCTTTTTTGATGATGCCACAGATTGCATCGATATCCTCGGGCCACAGCGGATTGAGCCAGAGCAATCTGGCGCTCTGCGAAACGGCGGTAAGAACGCCTGGCTCAGTAGTAGGCGACTAATACCCTTTATGCTGCGTGGGCCTCGCCGTTGCGTCCCACGAATTTGCCGCCCCGCTGTCGACTTCGGCGACCCATCACGCATGGAGGCAACAGGCATGGCGCTCAGACGACAACTACTAAAAAGGCCTCACCCCAAATCAGAGCGAGCGGTGTAACGAGGTTGTGCTTTTAGCATCGCAACGCTTGTGATATGCGAGGTCTCATGTCGTCTTAGCCAAAGCGATGAACGAGCAGCTCATCTCATTTACCAACGCGCGCGGCGACAAACTGGTCGGCGTGCTGCATCACGCCGCGAACCATCGGGTCGGCGGCGCCGTCATTCTTTGCCATGGCATGGAGTCGGATAAGCATAGCGAGAAGCTGATTTTTCTCGGTCGACAATTGGCGCTGCGAGGAATCGTGACGCTGCGTTTCGATTTTAGCTACGTCGGCGAGTCGAGCGGCAAGTTCGAAGACATGACCTACAGCGGCGAAGTCGAGGATCTCCGGGCGGCGTATGAGCTCATGCGAGAGCGTCCTGGCGGAAAGATTGCCATTTTCGGCTCAAGCATGGGCGGAACCGTGGCGCTCATGTTCGCGGCGGCGGAACCTCAGATCGCCGCGATCGCCATACTCGCGGCGCCGCTTCATCCGGAAAATTTCGCCAAGCGGGTCTTATCTCCGGCCGGTTTGGAACGCTGGCGCAAACGCGGATTCACGACCTACAACGGTCAGCGTCTCAATTTAACTCTGTTGCAGGACTTGGAAAGCATCGATATTCCCGGCGCCGCGCGAAGCGTTCGCTGCCCCGTTCTGATCCTGCATGGCGACGCCGACGAAGTCGTGCCGGCGGCGGAAGCCCACGAGCTACACGACTGCCTTGCTCACGCCAAGCGGTTGTCGATTCTCAAAAACGGCGATCATCGTCTGTCCGATCCAATCCTCATGCAGCGAGCGATGCGCGAAACATTGGATTGGTTGACGGAACATGTACAGTAGTCAATCGGCATGAAGTCTCTGTCAAAACTGTTGCTGTCATTGCTCTTGCTAGGCGCCTGCGGCCGGGACCTCAGCACGGCCCAAGGCGTCGCTGAGGAATTTGTCGATCAGCACTACGTCAATTTCGATTTACAGAAGGCGAAGAACTACGCGGTAAGCGTTGCCCTAGCTAAACTTAATGAAGAAATCCGCCTGACCACCGGGCAGCAGATCGACGCGTCGACCCAGAAGCCGCGCGTGAATTACAGCTTGATAGAGAAAAAAGAGAGCGAGAAACGGTCGACCTACTTATATGAAGGACGCATTCAGTCCGACGACGGCACGTCCTTCACCCGCAAGTGGCTCATCACCGCGCGCTTAGAGAATAACCTATGGCGTGTGTCGAATTTCACCGAATCGGACTAGCAGAAGCTATTAGCCGCAAAGGGCGCAAAAAAAGAAATCGGAGTATCTCCCGCAAGGCATGTCCTGAGTTTATCGAAGGGGCGCCAAGGCGCAAAGGTTTTAGGAAAACATTTTTTTCCGAACTTGGCGCCTTGGCGGGAGAAATTCTTTCGGGATCAGCCCGGAACTCGAAACCCAAAACTGCGAGGCGAACGCCTCGGCTTACGCTCCCGCCGGTTGCGCGCCCATCGGCGGCGGCGTATTTTCCTTCGCTTTCGGTTTGATGTTTAAGGCGCAGGTCGCGGCGATCATGGCGATCACGCCGCCGGCAAAAAAGGCGATGTCGTAATTGCCAAAATAGGTGCGCACGGCCCCCGCCGCCGATGCCATGATCGCGGCGCCGACCTGGTGTGACAGGTAGATCCAGCCGTAAACTTTGCCGACGTTCTGCCGCCCGAAAGTATCCGCGGTGATCGCCATCGACGGCGGTACCGTGGCGAACCAGTCCAAGCCGTAGATAATCGCGAAAATCACCAAGCCAAAATAATCGCGGGCAAACGGCAACAGCAGCAGCGAGCAGCCGCGCAGCACATAAACCAGCGCAAGCCATTTGTGCGGCTGAATCTTATCGATCATCCAACCGGAAAAAATCGTCCCGACTATGTTAAACGCGCCCATCAAGCCGAGCACACCGGCAGCAGCAATTTGCGGAATGCCGATTTCAATTTCGTGTGGGATCAGATGCGTGCCGATCAAACCGTTGGCGGTTCCGCCGCAGACAAAAAAACTGCTGCAAAGCAGCCAAAAAGTCGGGCTGGTGATCACTTCCCGCGCGGTGATCGTGGCATTCTTCGCCGGCATGCCGCGGAGCGACGTCGCGCCGCCCGCTGACGCCGCATTAGGATCGCCGGCGCCATAGGGTTGCAAACCGACCTCCGCGGGATCGTCGCGCATGAAGAAGAATATTAGCGGCAACAAAATGATCGCGACGACGATCAACGCCATGGAGCCCATACGCCACCCGGCAAAGGTAATCATCGCCATGAACAACGGTAAAAAGATAATTTGCCCCGTCGAATTAGCACTGCCAAGAATGCCCAGTGCGAGGCCCCGCTTAGCCACGAACCAGCGGTTACCCACGGTCGCGTTTAACACCGAGCCAACGCCGCCGGCACTGATTCCGACGATGACGCCCCAGACCAAGAAAAACTGCCAAAATTCAGTCATCACCATGGTGCCGCTGACGCCCACGATAAGCATGGTCATGCTGCCGAGCATCATCAAACGCGGACCAAAACGGTCGATCAAAAACCCGCTGATCGGCGCAGCGACACCGAACAGCAAGAGATTCATGCTCACCGCCGAGGCGACCATGGTCCGGCTCCAGCCAAACTCCGCTTCCAGCGGATGTATCAAGACCGACGGTGACGAGCGCACGCCGGCGCTAGTTAATGCGCTTAAGAAACACAGCGAAACAACGAACCAACCGTAATAGAACGGCAGAGAGATCGGCGGCCGTTTCGGGGTGTCAGCCAGGTTGCTCATTTCCATCCAATCATTTAGCCTGAATTCCGCGCCAACCACAAACCGCCCATCGCGGCGGACACTGAGAGTCTGTGAAAAATTCGGCAATCGATAGAGTTGACGTACCTGCGCAAGCTAGGTGCGGTGGCTCAAAAAATCTTCACTTCCGCGCCATGTTATCCGGCGGCACCGGACAATTCCAAGTAGCGGCGCCGCGCGGCGTCGTTAACGGCGCTGTCGGGGTTAGCCCCGCGGTGCCGAGGCGTCATGCCGT
>Ga0214472_10000532_pt1 | contig 46637 bp, 52 predicted proteins | sample RVTome_6_FD_207662 | JGI IMG/M metagenome (GOLD analysis project Ga0214472, IMG submission 207662) | Soil microbial communities from uranium-contaminated site in the Upper Colorado River Basin, Wyoming, United States - RVT140D175 | ecosystem: Environmental > Terrestrial > Soil > Contaminated >...
GGACTTTCTGGACTTGGTGATGGCGCTCCGGGAGACGGAGGGCTCGCGGTATACGCTGCGCGACACGCCGATCTTCACCTGCATTCGCCGCAGCCTCAAAGAGGCCCTCGACACCCTCGGCGGGTAACAGAGTTATTGAGAGTGTGCTGACACGGCCTTCGGCTATCCGGCCGAAGGCCGTTGTTTTAATGTGTGGATGCAAGGAGGTGAAGTCATGGCGAAGAAGCCGAAATACAAAGGCGATGTTCCACTGCATAACCAATATGGTCCGGAAGCGAAATACGCTGTCGAAGCCGAGGCCTTACTGCCGACCACGAAGTATGAGGAAGAAATCGCCAGGGGTCTTGAATTCGGGTTGCCTGGTGCTGATTCCATCAAGGATCGCCGGATTCCCACGTTCAGTCGAGGAGAACTCCCGCACTTCGCCGGGATCAATACGTTTGTCAAAGCGCCCTACATCGAAGACGTGCGCAAGTGTGGCCAGTACGACGTCGCGATTCTCGGGGCGCCGTTCGATGGCGGCACGACCTATCGGTCCGGCACGCGGTTCGGCCCTCAGGGCATTCGCAAGATCTCGGCTTTGTACGGATCCTATAGCTTCGAACTCGGTGTGGATCTGCGGGAATCCATTTCCATGTGCGATCTCGGCGATGTCTTTACCATTCCTGCCAACATCGAGAAGACATTTGATCAAGTCAGTAAGGCCGTCTCCCACGTCTATGCGAGCGGGGCGTTTCCCGTGGTGCTCGGTGGCGACCATTCCCTCGGCTTCGCGACCGTACGCGGGGTCGCCCAGAATCTCAATGGGGGCAAGCTCGGCATCATACACTTCGATCGGCATGTCGATACGCAGGATACCGATCTCGACGAGCGCATGCACACCACGCCTTGGTTTCACGCGACGAACATTCCCAACGTGCCGGCGAAAAACCTGGTGCAGATCGGGATCGGCGGCTGGCAGTCGCCGCGGCCCGGCGTGAAAGTCGGGCGTGAACGCCAGACGACCATCTTGACCGTCACCGATTGCGTGGAGATGGGGATTGAGAATGCCGCCAAACAGGCCCTTGAGGTGGCATGGGACGGTGTCGATGCGGTTTGGTTGAGCTTCGATGTGGATTGTTTGGACGCCGCGTTCGTCCCTGGAACGGGTTGGCCGGAACCGGGCGGGTTCTTGCCTCGCGAAGTCCTAAAGTTTCTTCAGATTATTGCAGACACCAAGCCTATAGCCGGAATGGAAATCGTGGAGTGCGCGCCGCCGTATGATGCAGCCGAGATCACCAGCTTGATCTCCACTCGCGTGATCTGCGACGTGCTGGCCTGCCAGGTGCGCTCCGGTCATCTGCCCAACCGGAAAAAATCCTGAAATGCATCAACGGAGAGAGGCCGGTAAGCGCTATGAGCGCGGAGTGTTCTCTGATGCAACGTCTGGTGTCGTCACCAGACGCATCAATGAGTTCTTGCGGATTTATTGATCAGAAGATACAGCGTGGTGACACCTACAATGCTGCCCAACACCAAAGGCACCGCCCAGAGCTGCCACCAGGGTGCATGGGGTGAAACCGCATAGGCACGCGGCCAGGCAATATTGACGAATTCAAACACCGACCAGAGAAAGGCCACCGCGTTGATCAGCAATCCCCAGACACCCAGCCTCAGCCGACCCAGTGCCGGATTCCAGCGGCCCGTGAGGCGGGTGTAGAGTCCGACACCGGTCGTCATCGTGAACATCGCATACAACCCGCCGGTGCCGAAGGCGATGATCGTGGCGACTGCCTGGTCATTCAACCCTAACAAGAGTCCGACTGCAGCCCATAGCACGGTAAACAGGATGGCCGGCTTTGGAGTGCCGTCTACGGTAACCAGGCTGAGCGTGCCCGGCAGACTGCCTTCGCGAGCCATCGAATAGATGATGCGCGACACGTAATTGACGACGGAGGCGCCGCAGGCGAGAAACGAGACCATGACGATCGCCAAGAACGGTTTCTCGGCCCAGGCTCCGAAACTGTTGACGATGACGGGTGTGACAGGATCGGACGAGGCACTCGTCGTCGTCAGGGTCGTGCGGTCGAAGCTTAGTGTCAGTGCCGCGGAGTTGAACATGACAACGCTTCCCACCATGCAGAGAGAAAAGAAAACCGCTCGCGGCACCACTCGCTTGGGTTCAAGGGTTTCTTCAGCGATGGTGGAACAGGCATCAAAGCCGATGAAGGCCCATCCGGCGATGGCCAGCGCGGCCAAAAACGCGGCAGTCGGGCTGGGAGCGGTCCCGGTTCCCAGGTGGCGGAACAGTTCGGAAAAGTCATGTTGGCGAAAAAAGAGAAACAGGAGCAGCGCCACGCCGAAAGAGCCCACCATTTCGGCGTATACCCCCATCGACAGAGTGACCTTGAAGACACTCACACGGGCCAAATTGAGCAACGTGCAGATCACCAAGAAGACGATGCCCCATAGCACGAGCGTGAGCCCACTTCCGCTTGGTGATCCGAAGAAAATAGAGAGCCAGATTCCACCGGTATAGGCGGTGGTGGTCAGCATGGCAATGGTGGAAGTCACGTAGATGACGCCGGCGAATTGTCCCGTGACAGGTCCGCCCAGGTGGTGAGCCCATTTGTAAGCACCCCCCGCGATCGGAAACTGCGACGCCAGTTCGGCATAGACGGTCGCCACCAACAATTGCATGACGAGACACAAGGCCAAGGCGACAAACCAGCCGCCTCCCGTGACGGCTGTCTGCACACCCATGATGGCGTAGAGTCCCACCACCGGGGACACCATCGCGAAGCCGAGGGTGAGGCTGTTCCAGAGACTCAAGCTTCGGTGAAGTTTTTCTGGGGTACTCGTAGCGGTAGCAGAAAGTCCGGTCTCCGGACTTTCTTTGATTAGCATGACAGTCCTCTCTGACTTGGCAGCAGATCAGACTGATCCGGTATGGAAAGAACTATGGAATGGAAGTGCATGGCAATGTCTCCTTACGAGCGGGTTAAATTCCAAGAAGGCCATGTACCACCAGTACATGATCTCCCGGGCTTTTATCCCTCCGTGGAGCCTCGCCATGCGAGACCGGAAACTCTTGGACCAGACACTGCCGGTAAGGGCAATCGGAACCCTAGTTTCGCCTTCGGTGTGACTATACGACCGTGCGGGGGAAAAGTCACGAAAATCTTCTGCACGGCAGATGGGGCAGCACGAGAGGAGAGGTATGGGCGCGAAAGGCGGGAGGGGTTGGAAACGTTGCATGTGGAAAACGAGAGGAGAAAGAAGATCTATTGCATGCCTGCCCGGCGTTGAAGCCAGCGCACATACTTCACGATCTGATCGACATCCCCGGGAGTGACAGCTTCAATCTTCGGCATATTGCCGAATTGCCAATGATGCGCCTTGACGCCTTCGGCCGCAGGGCTCTTTGGGCAACCTCGCGTCCCGAGTGTTGACCGGGGAGACGGGCATCCGGCCATAGGAACCAGTTTCAGCCAATGGCCGCGCGCTACCCTACGGCATGCGATCCTCCGGCCGGTATGCCTCAGATGCACGCATACGTTCTCCAGCTTCTGATGCTTACGTTCACAGACTGTTGCGTGTCATCATGCTCGTGCACACATGCATGAGATGGTCAGAGGTTCTTTCTCAGCCGAACGACCTTTCCCCAGATCTCGTCCTGTTCTGTCAACGGAAGATTATCATATTTCCGGTTCAGTGGATGAAGCACGCATCGGCTGCCAATCCGTATGACCTGCCGGAGGAGCACGGCGTCCCGGCTATTGACAATGACATAGTCACCGGGGCGCCATTCCAGATCGGGATTCACAAAAATCATCTCCCCTTCCTTGAACAGGGGCTCCATCGAGTCGTCTTTGGTTGTTAAGGCGAAGGTGCGCGGTCCCGAAACGTTCGTCGTCTCGACCAACGCTTCGGAGTGGACGACATCAGAAAGGTTTTTGCTTGTGACTATCTGGGCAAGCCGGTGCCAGGTGAGCAGGGGGACTTTCCGCAGCTCGATGGTAGCGGGCTGGCGGTCGTCTTCGGATAGGTTGACCAGGGCTGGACGGTGTGCCGATTCGCCGGGCCGAAGGAAATCCACATCCATGCGAAAATATCGTGCAAATTGTTCCAAGATTGTCGGGTCTGGCGGGAGCTCGCCGGCCAGAATCTTGGCGATCGTCCGTACGGAGACTCCGACTGCAGAGGCCAAGTCCTTTTCAGCCAGCCCCTCACCGAGCTCCCGATGAACAAGGCCTTTCAGATTCACGGCGGGATTCTTTCTCTAGCCGACGGCATGGTACGGATATCGCCGCCTGCCAGTACAATCGATCACAGGCTCCATTCTTCATTCTATCCGCCTTGAACGGTGTTCCTGCCTGTTCGTTTTTTATCCGTTGTTGCGGGTCATCCGACTTCACTCAACACGGCTGTCCTCGTGGAGCTCTTAAGCCGCACCTGCCCGTACGCGCTGGTTTTCGATCGTCGGCAGGATCTGGTTCCGCAAAATCATGGGATCGACACGGTGCCCGCATTGCACGCAGCGGAGGATCTCGACGTTGTGTTCGCCGATGGTCGTCGAGTCGTAATACCACTCGTTCACGAGCAGGCCCGAGCAACGAGCGCAGGATCTTGTGTGGAACTGCTCGATCGAGGAAAGAAATCGAACGGCATGTCCATTCCCGCCTTCTGCCACAGATCCCTCTTGCATTGCCTCTTTTGACTCCAGGTTCTGTCCCATGATTCAGCCTCCCGGTTGTTGGTTTGACGTCACGCGCTGTTGGCTTCAGAACGTCAAGGGTTCTCAGCTGTTGACGGTACTCTAGCCCCGCCACATGATCGGTTCATGAACGGATCATGAAGAATTCTTCATGATCCTGAATTGTCTTGGGCGCAGACACCCGTGGCCTGAGATCGCATCTTGCAATCTGAATCTGTTTCCGGGGCAATAATGATGAAGATGAAAGAGAGCCGGGAATTCCGAAGTTCTTGCGGGCTAGGCAGGAATCGTCTGGCGAGTTGGGACCGGCAAACGCAGGGTAAAGACCGAGCCCTTGTCCACTTGGCTTGTGACCGAAATGGCTCCGCCGTGGGCCTCCGCGATTTCCTTGACGATCGGCAACCCAAGCCCGGTGCCACCGGCGTCCTTCGCGCGCGCCCAATCGGTCCGATAAAATCGCTCGAAGAGATGAGGAAGATGTTCCGGCTCAATCCCATGGCCCGTATCCTCGACAGCCACAGCAACTCCTTCCGCGACCGCCTGCAAGCGGACAGTCACGGCTCCGCCGGACGGTGTGTAGTGAAGCGCGTTGTCGAGTAGATTGATCAGCGCTTGCTTGAGCCACTGTGCATCGCCGAGGACGGGCGGAACCGATTGGGATTCGAACGACAATGTGATTTGGCGGTCATCGGCCAGCAGGGTCAGTTCATCCACTATATCTTGAATCATGGGTTCCAGAGCGAGAGGCACGAGCTGAACGGGAGGCTTTCCGCTCGTGAACTTCGCGAGCGTCAACAGGGAACGCGTCAGGGAGATGAGCCGCCCCACTTGCTCAAGATTGCTGATGAGCGCTTCGCGATATTCCTCAGCGGTCCTCGCTTTCAGGAGCGCGACATCCAGGTTTCCCTGCAATATGGTCAAGGGGGTTTTCATTTCATGGGCGGCGATGTCGCAAAAGCTCCGCTGAATTTCACCGCTCCGTTGGAACCGATCCAACACGGAGTTGACCGCCTGGGTGAGTCGTCGAAATTCCTGATAGGGTGAATCCAACGCTAATCGTTTCCCGAGGTCGGCTTCAGACATTGTTTCGGCGCCAGTACATAGGGCCTCGATCGGGGCCAGCACTTTCTTAGCCAGCCACAAACTGCCGACCCAGGCGACAAAAAGGGTAGTCCCAGATCCAAGGGCCAGCAGGACCACAAGGCCGTTCAGCGTCTTCCGGTACAGGAGCAGCGAAGTTTCCGCCTGCAGAACGTACCGCGCTTGACCCTCCTGTGGGATAGAAACGAAGAGATGTCGGGCCGGCGTGCCGTCGGCTGACTCCACGGTTTCGAACATGATGCGTTCGAGCGGGACTCGTTGGAGCACGTGAGGGGGAACCGAGTGCTGCGCTGCGGCATTGGGACTTTTCCATATGAGCCGGCCATCAGGCGAGAAGACCCGAAGCGAATGGGTGACCTCATGCAGGTCGCGTAGTTCCTGGTTGCTTCGGCTCATTTCGGCGGCAAGCGCGGCGTCCTTGCCGTTGTTTTCGATGACGTTGGGGTGCTGCTCTACGATCTCGGCAAGCGTTTCCGTCAACGCCAACAGCCGTCCATCCACAAAACGGTGCAACAAGGCCTCGCTCGCGACATACACGAGGGCGGAGAAAACGAGGAGTCCTGCCATCAATAGGAGCGTGGACCGGCTGATTAAACTGCGCAGGGATTTCATGCGGCTGGTTCCGGTTCCTCCAGCATATACCCCGCGCCGCGGACCGTGGCGATCAACGAGGGCGAAAAATCTCGGTCAATCTTCGCTCGCAAGGCCCGAATATGGGCGTCCACGATGTTCGTCATGGGGTCATAGCTGATGTCCCACACATGTTCGATGATCGCCGTTCGCGTCAACACCCGATTCTTGTTTCGCAAAAGGAACTCAAGCAGGGCATACTCCTTGTTAGTCAGTGGGATTTCTTGCCCGGCGCGCCAGACGCGGTGAGCAGCCGGATCCAGCCTCAAGTCTGCTGCTTGCAGATGAACCAATTGCTGCGGACCTCCTCGGCGCAGCAAGGCCCGGATTCGAGCCAGTAGTTCCGCGAAGGCGAAAGGCTTCGGCAGAAATTGGTCCGCGCCGGTATCGAAACCGGACACCTTGGCCTCCACGGTGTTGCGCGCTGTCAACAGCAACACCGGAGTCATATTTCCCTTGGCTCGAACACGGCGGCAGAGGGTGAGGCCATCAAGCTTGGGCAACATGATGTCGAGAATCAACAGATCGTACGGATTCCCCAAGGCCAACGCCAACCCTTCTTCGCCGTCGGCCGCGAAGTCCACCGCATACTGCTCTTCCTTCAACCCTTTGCGGATGAACTGAGCGAGGTTCAGATCGTCTTCAACCAGCAGTATTCGCATGGACTTCCTTGTTCCCAGCTGCTGAGCAGCCCGCACGGACAGCAATCCGGCATCGACTGAATGGGTTCCTGAACCGGCGCTATTATGACACTTCTTGACTCACTGGTCACTCCACGGCGAGTCAGTCGTGATACCGTCGGATGTCTGGGAACATTTCCATGCGGCGCGATTCTCTTGTCTGATCCATCCGTTCTCCTCCTCTTCCGTAAAGAAGACATGACTGTTTGCGCGAGATGAACGGAACAATCAGATCGCCGCCGGGTGTTCGCAAGCCGCACAAGGCGTCAGGTTTCGATCGGGTGGGCCTCATGCGGAGAAAACCGAGGTCTGCATGGAGCCTTCAGGAAGCTCGGCCGCCGATGAGCGCGTCTTCATCCTGAAGCCTTGAGAGGAGATTTCTCCTGCCGGAGTGCAGCCGATCACATCTCATTGAGGAATCATTTCCCCGCAACCATTCCCATGCCCTGTACAAGACTCCGATCAAACAGTAGATCAAGGTTCCTCCGTATAACATGGCCTCAATCACAGTAACCGGCATCATGACCTTCCCCCTTCCGCAAGAATCCGCCGATCGCCTGATCCGACGGATGGATTGCGTTCAACTGTCACAGGGCGGTTTCGGATGTTGTCCCGTGCGACCTCTTGTCGTCATGAACATAGTGTAAAAACGGAGCATGAACGGATTATGAAGCCACCATGAAGAAGCTCTAATGGTTTGATTATTGAACCTCATTTCGGGTTTATGATCGGATACTGTAAATACGAGTATGAGAGGTGGAGGGTGAGGGAAGGACCGGATCAGGTATGTCACGAACTTCTGTGAGTAATACGGGCTATTGGACTGGCTTTGTGCGGCTTTCTTCCCTCTCCGATGTCTTGCGCCTCAGTGGCCGGAAGAACTCCTGCAAGAGCGCCTGGCTCTCCTGTTCGAGCATGCCCCCGACGATCTCTACGCGATGGTTAAGCCGGCGCTCGGCGGGAATATCGAAGATCGACCCGCAGGCGCCGGCCTTGGGGTCCCACGCACCGAACACGAGTCGTGTGATGCGAGATTGCACGATGGCTCCGGCGCACATGGGGCAGGGTTCCAGCGTGACATAGAGCGTGGTCTCGGTGAGTCGCCACGTGTGTAACTGCTCCGCCGCCTTCCGAATGACCATCATTTCCGCATGAGCCGTCGGATCCTGCGAAACCTCTCGGTAGTTATGAGCGGCCGCAAGCACGTCGCCTTTGTGCACGAGCACCGCGCCGATCGGAACTTCTCCAATCGCCGAAGCGAGAGCCGCCTGCTGGAGGGCCAGTTGCATGTAGTGGTGGTCTTGATCGTTCGTCCGCATGCGACCTTGCTCCTATGAGCGCTGAAGTGTTGAACGTGCGGCATGCTAGCACAGGGGGCGAGACCGGAGAAGTGTAATAAGGACGCTCTGGACTCAGATAGCGGCTACGAATGGCTGGCCAGGTAGAGCGGGCCCGTTGGTTGGGGACGTCCGCCGGGGGGTTCGAGGCTGACGGCAAATTTCTTTGCGCTCATAAAGTTCGGTAAGGACTTGACGAGCAGATGGGCTGTTTCTCCACTGTCCATATGGAACATGCCGACGCTGACGGGCTTCTCGTGCATCGCCCAGAGCTGATAGGTCGTGCCGTTCGGACATTCGGGGAGATTCACGGAGTAGAGCCAGACTTTCTGCGTTCGTGCATCGTACAAGAGCACCCCGGTTGCCTGTTTGGCCATATCAGTTCCAACCAATGAGATTGCCTTGATATCCGGAGTGCGCAGGAGAACTGCCAGTTCGTCCTGCGGCGTGCGTGTTCGTCGGCCGTCTCGTTGGGCGAGCTGAATCTTCGCGTCTTCCAGTTCGGTTTCCCGCTGAATCAGCTGATCTTTCAGTTCCGCCACGTCCGAGGCACGGTGCTGAAGCGCATCTCGTATCTGGGCCAGGGACTTCTCACGCTCGCTGAGCTGCTGTTGCAGGGCGGCCAGCTTGGAACTGGTGGCATTGGCCTGCGCTTGCAATTGAGCCAGCTTCGTCGTGTCCTCGGTGATTCTCGTATAGGAATTCCAGGCAAGATAGCTCCCGATCGCAAGCACGGCTATTGTGGCAAAACCCAGGACCCATCCGAATGACCCGGCGCGGGAGGATGACTCCGGCGGGAAGAGGTGATTCATCCATTCACCCGGTTCGAGACTCGACTTTGCGGGTTGTTGAGCCGTTGGCTCTGCCGCCACAGCGGCCGGTGTTCGCGCCGCCATGATCTTTGCCTTCAAGACACGCGGGGGAGTCGCGATGTTCAGTCCGAAGGGGAGGACGACTGCAACGGATTGATATTCCTTGAGAGCGGTGTGACAGGACACGCAGCCTGAGAGAAGATGGGCCTCCATCGCTTGCCGCTCGACCCGTTCTAAAGCCCCGACGGCGTACAGTGGTACGGCGTCTTCCAATTCTTCATGTGTCATAAACGGTCACCGTGTTCCCAACAATGTCGCAACGACTCACGCAGTTTGGACATGCCGAGCTTGATACGGGTCTTCACAGTGCCCAACGGCTGATTGAGCCGCGCGGCGATCTCCATATGGGATAACCCTTGGTAGTAGGCCAATTCAATGGCCTGTTGCTGTGCTTGCGGCAAACTTGCCAGCGCTCCGACGACCAGGCTGCGTAACTCTTGATCAGCATGCGCTTCAGCGGGCCCTGGGTTTCTGTCCGCGACTTGGCTAGCCGAGGGACCGTCGAGCGACTCGCTGACCTGGTGATGGGCGCGCGAGCCACGTGCACGTAACCGGTCGATGGCGCGACTCCGGGTGAGTGTAATGAGCCAAGCGATCGGTGTTCCGCGGCCCACGTCATAGCGAGCGACTTTTCTCCAGACTTCGAGATAGACCTCCTGGAGCAGTTCTGCTGCTTCCTCGCGGTTGCCGAGGATGCGCAGCGCCATGCTGTACAAGAGGGAGCTCGATTGGTCATAGAGCTGACCAAAGGCCTGGTGGTCTCCCTTGACCACACGGGCCAATAACTTTGGATCGATCGTTGATGCAGCGAGTTGTGGCGGAGCGTCCATACAATTCGGCGTTATGTGTACAGGCTGATACGACTCAGCAACACGCCACAACTATAGCACTCTACGGACAGATCGGGCAAAAGGATGTGCGAAACGTGAGCCAGGTTTCAAAATAAAACCAATAGGTTAGCGTTCTCAGTCCTGTTGTGAGGCGAGAGCTTCCATCAGCCATGCGGCCGGCCATGTCCATCCTTCCCCAAATAGGTGCCTGTATTGACGTTCACCAGGACGGGTTCTCCCGCCACGTCACGGAACGCTCTATCATCGGCGATACGAAGGCGCACGACGCACGTCCCTGATACCGGGCAGAATGGCTCCATGGGCGTCTCAGGTCGAGAGACTCTTGAGACGCGCGAATGCGCCCGAGGATCACCACACGTGAGTGAGCGGCAGGGGGCAAGGTGCCCTACAATAATGTTGCCAGGATTGTGGCCGCGTCCTCTGCCCCTGTTGTTGGGGGCGGGGGTGCCGTGGGCATCGGGAGATCATCGACCTTGCTGAGCGCGGTCTCCCACCGGCCTGCTGTGAATTCCTCCATAGACATTTCCACGCCTCGGCCGTACCGGTGGAGATAATCGATCAAAGCCGGCTCGTCGGCAAAGTTGTACCGCCGCACATAGACAAGGGGTGTTTGCAATCCGACCGCTTCAACCAGGGTGCCGTAGCCTGGTTTCGTCATGATGACATCGACGGAAGCCAGCAGCGTCTTAAATGAAAAGGGCAGGGATTTGGTGGAGACGAATCGGGTGCTGTGTGCAGGAGTCGGGCCATCGAAGAGGAAACGATAACCTGTGAGTCGCTCCAGATCTGCAAAAGGGAGGGAGGCCAGCGGGATACCGCCGAATCCGACGAGCACGGTTCGTTCTCCAGGAGCAAGCGCCAGAAGCTGAGAGAGTTGTTCGCGAACGGGGAGGGCTGGTTCGGCGATCGGCCCGATATCGATGGCACGCTCAAAGATTTCCATCTTGGGTGCGGGCGTAATTCGCAGCGCGAGGTCGGCCTGGGCGTAGGCTTGGCGAATCGACTGTATGAGCACCTGTCTGTCGATGTGTGGTGGAGCGGGGTACTCCGAGAGAATGAGATCCCAGGTCAAGCTGACGAGGGCGACGGTGGGAATGGCAGCCTCAGCTCCCGCTGCCACGGCCAAGTAAGGTGTATCGGCAACGATCACTTCGGGACGGGCCTCGCGCATCGCTTCGACCTCGGTCTGAATCCGGTCACCCCACGTTGCGTGAAACTGTTTGTGTGCAAGCCAGGTCGCCTCCACATCGATTGCCAGGGGCCCATTCTGAATGCAGCCGACGTCTTGTTGTATGGCGCTCACTTCCCAGGGAATCACGAGGCGATCTTTGAAGAACGAGGCAGGGACGGTGGTTCGGAGGAGGACGCGCAGATCGGGAACGAGCCGGCCTAACACATTCAGCACCGGCACGAGTTGCGCGGCGTGGCCGAACCCATGCGCTGAGATTGCAGCCCAGATCAGCGGCATGCTTGGGAGAAGGCAAAAGCCGGAAGTGGAAAGTCAAAAAGGAGGAGGTTGCAGGTGGTGAGGGGGCGGGAGCGCAAGGAGTTCTTGTACCTTTTTACTTGGATCAACTGGTGGAGTGGTCGGATTCCATCGGGGCAATGTTGTACAAGAGCTCGAGATCGAACTCTTCGACCAATTCATTGAACGCGCCTGCACCCATGTCGGACCGAACTTCGTTCATAACCAGGTCGATTGCGGGGGCGGCGTGCTGCCCGTATTGTGTCAATGCAAAATCGATCCGTTTTCTGGCATCGTCGAGATTCATGGGGTACTCCCTTGTCGTGCGGGCGTGTTCATTCGAGGGTGCGCAGCAACTGCTGCATCTCAGGCACCAGGTCCTTGCCACCGTTGGATCGTCCTGAGAGCGCAGCATCGATACCGGCCGCGAGGACCGGTTTGGCTTGATCTTTTTCTCCGAGCCCGACGAGCACGCGACCGAGCGCCAAATGAGAGGCCACGTGGACAGGATCGAGTTGGACTGCGACACGAAGGTGCTCAAGCGCTTCTTCGAGAGGTCCGCCCTCCTGAAGGATTTTATTGCCGAGTCCATAGCGGCCAAGGAATCCCTTTGGATTTTTGGCCACCATCTGGCGAAATGCGTCAATGTCCAAGTCGTGCCTCCTCGTTGTGGAAAAACCACTATAGCACTGGAGGTACTGGATCGCCAGATGGAGGAAGCTGGCGGTGGGGTGGGGAGGATCTATTAGGGTACCGGCGCCGTGGAGACGGGGATGATGGGAAGGGCGGACGGCGCGGCCTCTGGTTTTCGGGCCTTCACGGTCACTGTGCGAAGGGTTGTGTCCGGCAGAGGAGCGCTGCTGGCCATGTAGAGGTTGGTGTCCAGAACGAGCTGGGTCATCAGCTCGTTCAGACAGGCTTCTGTCACTTGCCCCTTGAGTTCATCGATCATGATCGGTGTGGCGCCGAACAAATTATAGTGCACAGTGCCTGCTGAACGAGCCGCATAGCGTTTCACCTGGCCATCCCAGCGTTCAAGCTCGAGGCTGGCCTGTGCGGCATAGTCATAGTCCAGCTCGATCACCGGCGAAAGGAGAAACAGAGAGGCTCCGATGACAAACCCTTTCCATGCGGATGTTCCCGAATGAGGGTCGATGGTTTCATCAAACGTGATCCGGGCGACCACCACTTTCTCGCCGGGTGAAGAAGGGCTTCCTCCAAGGGGGATAAGTGTCGAGAAGAGACGCGTCTCTTGCACGGTGTTTAGAATGCGGCGCTCCACCTCCGAAGAGGGATTCTGCGGTGCGCCATTCTGTTGCATGCGGAACGTATCCATCACCAACGGCACCCGCTCATCGCTGGGGATTGACTGTGCGGCCGACTCCTGCTGGCCGGTCGAGGAGGGAATGACGTCGATCCATCTGGTACAACCCAGAGTCGTCGTGGCTATTCCAACCATCCCCAGCAGTGTCCAACGGAAGAGATGAAGCATCATGGCGACCTTCTCCTCAAAAATAGAATGAGAACCCGCCGAAGGGCAGGCTCGCATTCAGCCCAAGATTTGGATAGCGCGTTCCTGCATTTGAAATGTGATGGAAGCGGTAGCCGACGTTGAACGACGTCTGCGGCGTGATAAACCACGACACGCCGACTCCCGCCGTCAGGACGAAGTTGAACTGAGTTGATTCCTCAGGGATCCGTCCGCCGAGATCAGTCCAGAACGGTCCGCCGGCAAATTCCGCATAGGGACGAATTCGATCCAGGGCGACGAACGTGTATTTGATTTTCGGCGTGAAACCGACGCCGTGCGTCAGGATTGGCTCACGGAACTGGATGTAGACCATCTCTGCGCCAATGGAGACTTGCCCGCGAAGCCGGCTGTCGCCGAGTGGGTTCGTCAGCGTCATCATCCACGAAGGCATGAGAGCGGGGCCTTGTTGCTTGGTCGTGTGATCGGCGGTGAGCCGATGAGGGAGCATGTAGCCGGCGGTGAGGCCGACTTCTTGGGTGCCGACAGTGATCGTGGGCGAACCCTCAGCGGCCTGTGCGTTGACAGCCAGTGCACTCATAAGAACGATCAACACAAAGCGAAAGGACAACGTTGCAACCCGTGTGAGAAGTTCACGTCAATCTCCTGTCGGCTCATTAGAGGTGAAACTTGATCAACAGAGATGACCATCCAAAGGTAGCAGAGGATTACATTCTGTCCAGAAATTCATAGACTTCGGCCCGTCGGAAAGTGAAAGATCACTGGACAGAGGAGAAGCTGAACGGAGAGACCTGGGAGCCAGCGAGCGGAGCGGTTACCCGGAAGGGCTCAGTTTGGCGAGATGAACGGAGTCGGCTTGAAACTCAGGCAGCGTATATCGCAGGTCAAGGGAGACCACTCGTTCGAGACACCGCCGAGTTGAGACAAGATCCTGGCGCGTCTCGTAGACCGTGGCGAGAAGGCGAAGCACGGCCGCCTCGGCTGGTTCATTGCCGAGCTTGATGTAATGTTCCGAGGCGTTGTTGAGGCAGCGTTCGGCTCTGGTCAGGTCGCCCTGATCGAGAAAGCACTTGCCGAGCTGGCTGTAGGTCACTGCGAGTCCTTCTTCGTTCCCGACGACCCGGTGATAGTCGAGGGCCTGTTTAAATGACGCGACCGCCTGCTCCCACTGTCCTTCACGAGCCTCTTGCAACGCCAGATTGTTGTGGAGAATGCCGAGTGCGCGATCGTCTTTCAGATCGCGCAGCAGATCCAACGCTTCGAGATAGTAGGGGCGGGCCTTCTCAGGATGCTCGGCGCCGATGTGGAGATTGCCGAGGTTCACCAAGGTATGGGCGATGGCGTGTTGGTTTCGCTCTATCCGTTGAATGTCGAGCACCTCGCGATAACATTGTTCTGCCGTGGCGAGGTCATGCATCAGGGCGCAGGTGTTGCCCAGATTTCCGAGGGAGTCTGACAGCTCGCGTTGATTATGGGCCGCACGATCGTCGGCAACCGCCGCTTCCCATGCCGCGCGGGCCTGGCCCAGATTGCCTCGGTGGAGAAAAATCCTCGCCCGATGTTTGTGATCCTCAGACATGAATCGGCTCTTGTGAGGAGAGGGGAGGTTTGCTACCGTACACACTCAATCATGGCACAGACGAATTGCAGACGATGCGGCCGCGAATACATCTACCATTGTTGCGATGGACCGGTCTGTATGCCCTGTCCGCATTGCGGGTTCGACGAAGCCGACTCTGAGCCGCCGCCTTCATCAGCCGTCAGCCATCCGCTGCCAACTTCCGATCACTCATAACTCAGCACCATCTTGGCCTAGTCCCCGCCCTTCGGTGTATCCTTTCGAAACTCCACTTGGATCTCGTCTTCTTCTTCGAGCCCCAACCCAGCCCGGAACGATTCGTAGAGCTCAGTCACGTAGTCGATATCCCGCTGGTCTTTTTGATCCTGAGCGCCAAGATAAGCTTCGGATAGTCTCATCCCGGTCTTAAAATGATGGGCGATGGTTTCCTCGGTCACCTGTTGCCAGGTGATGTAGATGCAAAAAGCTTGAAAGGAATAGGCCTTGGGATGACGAGCCGCGAGAGATAGCAACCTCTCATACGCCTCCCGCGCCGTCGTTCCAGCGTTGGAGGAAAAGGTGTCTTCCAACTCAACGGCGGTATCCCAGTCGGAGCCGAGTTCAGCTTCAGCTCGTCGGAGTGTTTCTTGTGCGGCGAGTGCAGCGTCGAATTGCATGTGTGCCTCAGGGTTTCAACAGACAGATTCAAAGTTTATTGGCTCCAAAGAGTTCTCGCTCGTACGCCAAGCGGGCGATAATCATGTCTAAAATCAGCATGAAGCGTCGCTCAAGCGTGGAGCCGATTCGATAGTCAGCCGGAGCAAAAAAATCAACACGTCCAGCCTTGAGTAAGGTGCGACAGGTTCCAAGCGAGCGCGGATGGTGAGGTTTGTGCACTGCGATTGCGTGCCCACCATTCTTTTTTGTGACGGTCATGCACGGTACGTCCGTCATACCGTCACCAAGATAGATTATGTTCTGAAATGGTATTGGACGTTCAATCTCTGGCGTGTATTCGTTTATGGTTTCTCCCGGCTGTTCCCGTCCTTTATTGATGCGGAAAATGTATTGAGTCTTCCCTGTGTCGTTAATCAAAATATTCGGGAATTTGGCCACTCCGTGATGATCAAAAAAATATTCAGAAGCGAAAATGCGATGAAAAAACTTACGGATGGATGTTCCTTCGAGAATCTCTTTCTGGCCAGCTGATATCACGTAATTGCGAATTTTGACTTGTCCATTGCTGTGCCGGTCGACATACTTTGAAACACGATTGAACCATCCCTGAACCCCAGGGAAATATTTAATGTTCTTAGCCAGTCTTCGAAGGTCGTCCTTGCTGAGGTGCTCTCGTTTGTCGTCGAGGCGCTCAATGAGAAGGCGCATATACGTGAGCATCTCATCTCCATGAGTTTTTCCAACCTCCGTTTTCACGTCGCCCCAAAAACTTTTTGAGGAGATACCTAGCTTGGGCAAGATGGTGTACTCCTGCATCGGTTGAGGAGTGAGGGTGCCATCAAAGTCATACACGATCGCGATGGTCGAGTGAGGGAACCGGCTTGTCACATCTGCCTCCCGGGTTCTTCTAGCGGTCTAATTCCCGCGTAGGCCGCAGTTTATCTTGACCAGGGCGGCATTGTCACATACGGCCAGGGACGTCTTCGTTTACTTTCCCTCCTGCGGCTCTGTAGACTGCACAGATCCTTACGATGAGTACCGGAAATTCAATTCCCTCTGCATCTGCTGAGCCGATCTCGACCGATCCCGCCGATCAGGTCATCCGCTATCACATCCAAACGAAACATCATTTCAATCGCTATGCACGGTCGCTTGGGTTTTTGGATTGGGTGAATCAGCCTGATCCGTTTCGGCGATTCGACGGAGCCCAGCTGATTCCGCTTCCCTTGCTGAAGCCGGATGAAGAACCGGTGTCACCGCCGTATGACGCGATCTATCACCATGAGGCCGTTCCTTGTCAGCCTGTCAGCCTGCGCACGTTCTCGCGCTTTTTTGAATTCGCCCTCGCTTTGTCCGCCTGGAAGAAAGCAGGGGAGTCGGAGTGGGCGCTGCGGAGTAATCCCTCGTCCGGCAATTTGCACCCGACAGAAGGGTATCTCGTGCTCCCGCAGATCGATGACCTTGATCTGAAGCCGGGGCTCTATCATTACGCACCGAAGGAGCACGGCCTGGAATTGCGCGCGGAGTTTTCCGCCGGACAAGTGGCCCGTCTGCTGGATCCATTTCCTCCTGGCTCATTTCTCTTCGGCCTGACCTCTGTCCATTGGCGCGAGGCCTGGAAATATGGCGAGCGAGCGTTTCGGTATTGCAATCACGATGTCGGCCATGCAATCGGCACAGCGCGGATTGCGGCGGCGGCGCTGGGCTGGAGCATGGCGCTGCTGGATGGGGTGGATCAAACCACGGCCGCACGGTTGATGGGAACCAGCCGCGTCGACGACTTTAGCGGCGTGGAACCAGAACACCCGGACGGTCTGGCGGTGATTTGGCCCAGTGAAGACGCGACGCGTGAGTCGGCGGAAATGCCGCTGTTCCTCGATGCTGTGGCGGTGAAGGATCTTGTCGCCGGACTGTGGCATGGGAAAGCCAATCGGCTGAGTGGTGAACACGGCGTGCATTGGAACATCATTGACGAGGTGGCAGGAGCGAGTTGGAAGTGTACGGATGAACGGCGGGTCGTGGTCCTCCCGAGATTCTTCACGAGCGGCGCTTCACGAGAAGCGAACGACGCTGGCCCATCTGCGGGCCAGATCATCCGTCAACGGCGAAGCGCCGTCTCGTTCGATGGCAAGACGTCGATTTCCACTGCAACGTTTTTCCGCATGATGCAGCGCGTGATGCCGGAAGCGGAGCGTCCACAGCTGGCGCGATCGATGCCGTGGGATGTCTGGCCCTACGATCCGGCGATTCATCTTCTGCTATTCGTCCATCGAGTCGATGGTCTCAGTCCGGGACTGTATTGTCTGGTCCGCGATCCGAAGAAGCTGGTCTTCATTCAGCAAGCCATGAATCCTGAGCTAGTCTGGACGAAGGTGCCGGAATCGCCTGATGATCTGCCGCTGTACTGGTTGCTTGAAGGCGATGCGCGAAAATTGGCGGCGCAGGTGAGTTGTCATCAGGAGATTGCGGGAGACAGTGCCTTCTCATTCGGCATGCTGGCTGAGTTTGAAGGCCGCTTGCGCGGAGCGGGAGCCTGGTGGTATCCACGTTTGTTCTGGGAATCAGGATTGCTGGGACAGGTGCTGTACCTGGAAGCGGAGGCAGCGGGAGTGAGGGCCACGGGAATCGGTTGTTTCTTTGATGACCCGGTTCATGAGATTGTGGCGATCAAGGGATTGAGCCTTCAATCGCTGTATCACTTCACAATCGGTGGCCCTATAGAGGATGGACGATTGATGACGTTGCCGCCGTACGAACACGTGAGGCGCGGTTCGTGAACCGTGAAACGTTTGGGACGGGAGACAAACGACGAGAGACGAGAAACGAGTTGAGCGGTGTTTAAAATTAAGAAAAAATCCGAGAAGCCGAAGCCCACGGTCCTGTACAACATTATCGAGGACTATTCCGAGTTCGATGCACCGGGGAATGTGACGGCCTGTGCCATGACGCTTCAGGAAGATTTGGCTGCGCATGCGAAGGTCTTGTCGGAAAGCTACGCGGTTCCGCTGGAGACCATGGCCAAGCTGCTGACTGAAGGCGGGGTCTATGTGTATCCCCAGGTCGGCGGGATCCTGACGCGGGGGCTGTTTGCCTCCCGGATCGATTCGACCGGGGAGGTTCCCAAGCAGACCTGGACTTTGGATCTGATGCAGTTTGCCGAGGCGGAGCAGTTGGCGCGTGCGCGCGGCTTTCCGCTCGATGAGGCGGCGGCGATGGTCTTTCACCGAACGTTGCCGGAGGAGCTGAAGACGAAACTCGATCAGAAAAATCTGGGGATCGATTACCGCACGTTGGATCGTGCCGTCGCACAGGGCGGCGATATCAAGTACATCGATTTCCGCAAGGATTGGTCGCCGCACTTTAAGCGGCTCTGTATCATGCCGGACGGACGGCTGGTCGAAACGGGCGGACTGGAAGAGTTCGCCCAGTTGCATGGCATCACAACGGTTCAAGCGAAGCGGCTGGTTGAGCAAGGCGGCACGCTCGAAGTGAAGGGTGAAGTGCTGGCCTGCCAAATTGTGAACGGTCAACCGGCGGTGGCGAGATTCAGCGCGAAGAACTACACCAAGGCCAAGCAGCTGGCGGCGACCAAATGCCTGCACTTGCTGGATGCGCTCAGCGAAGTGGGCTACAACGATCCGGCGATGATGCGCGGGCTGGTACGGAAGGAATTGAGCGCTCGGCCCTGATCGGAGCCGGAGCCTCTACAGCAGCGTTTTCGAACCGTCGTCTTCAATGACGAGGTAGCGGACCGGTTCTGCGGCAAGCCTGGCGTGATGCTGTTCCGAAAAACAACCGCCGAGGCAGGCGCCTATGATGTTGCAAGTCACATCTGTCATCGAGGGGATGCGGTTGTGGCAAAAGACCTGAAAGAATTCAAGCGAGAGGGAAACGCCGGCCGCAATGAGGACGACTGTCATGATAGACCGGAATGGGGAGGCATTGTCATTCATCCGGTAGTGTAAGAGATATCCGAAAAGCATGAACCAGACGATATTGCCGATGACGTCAATGAACATATCCGTGGAGAGTGAGAAATCTTGAAAGGGAATCCAACGAATCACGTCCCAATGCGGATGCCCGACGAAATTACTCAGTGGAAGAAGTGGGGTGAGGAAGAGGAGTACCAGCCAAAACCAAAGCAAGCCGGCTTTTGGTTTCATGCCCATGGGAACGGTGACAATGCGGAATGAATCGGATCCCATCGCTAATGATCGCAGAAAATGAGAGTTTACGTCAACCAGCCAAGATGGCATTCGTTTGAGTGGATGGTGCGTCCATGTGCCCGGGTGTAGAGGAGGAGAAAACGTGATGTTTCGGCGGCTCTGTCTGGTTATGCTCGGTGTTCTTCTTTCTGCCTGTGCCGGACCCAAGCCCATACTCTATCCCAATTCCCACTATCAGCAGGTCGGTGAAGCTGCAGCGGAACAAGATATCGCCGAGTGCTCGGAGATGGCCAAAGATGCCGGTGCAAAGCCCGGCCAGGGGAAAACGGCGCAGGTCGCCGGCAGTACGGTTGGGGGTGGAGCGATTGGTTCGGCCGCAGGAGCGGTGGGCGGGGCGATAGTTGGCCGCCCGGGGCGAGGCGCAATGATCGGCGCAGCCAGCGGGGCGACCGCCGGTCTTCTTCGCGGCCTCTTCCGCAAATCACCGCCCAGCGAGGCCTATAAACAATTCGTGGGCCGCTGTTTGAAAGAGCGTGGGTACGATCCGGTTGGGTGGGAATAAGAGAGTGACTCACACAGATGCGGACGTGTTTGGAGTGGCCGGAGGCGTCAGGGCCTGTTTGACCGCCGCGAGGAGCGCAGGCTTTTCGAGAGGCTTGTTGAGAAATCCTGCAGCCCCCTTCGTCTGGGCTTTTTCGTTGAGCCCCTGTCTTGACTGACCAGTCACAACGAGGATCGGGATCATTCGGGTCAAGGTATTGGTTTTCAGCCGGTCCATGAGCATCCATCCGTCCCCGCCCGGGAGTCCGATATCCAGTATGATCAGTGAGGGTTTGTCGCGGACAGCCAGCACAGTGGCCTGCAGCGTATCTTCCGCTAAAATCACCACATAGCCTTCTTCGGCGACGAATGCCTTGACCAGCATCTGAACGTTGGAGCTATCGTCGACGACCAGAATTTTGGTTCTTATCCGCATCCTACGCGTTCGTGCGTTGCATCACGACCAGGGGGCCTTGTTCGAGGTCTTGAATCAGCCGGTGTAGCCGGTCGGTATCGGCCTGAGACATTTGTTCGAATTCTATCCCGAAGGTATTCCCTCGGGCCCAACGCACCACGGCTCGATCAATCTGCAGCGGCCATCGCGAGTCCGGCAATTGAATATGGAGGGCGAGGCTGCTTTTGACAGTGAGGATCACCTTGGATTCGATGCTGCAACCCCCCACCGACAAGTTGGCGATGGTGCCTTGGCCTGCAAACTGCTCTCCTGAAAACGTACTGCCGAAATCAACCGGGAAGCGAGGGTGTTTACGGATTTCTCCCATGACTGGCTCCATCGTCGCGGGTAGACCGCCCGACTGAATCCCGCTCCACTTTGTCGGCCGGATCAGGAAGAGACTTGAGAGAATCGGATGGATGGAAGAGTAATTGTGTCGAAATGGGCAGCGGGCCGAGCGGCCCGATTCACGAGGTTGCGAGTTCTTCCTTTACCGCTTGGACCAGCTTGTTGATATCGAACGGCTTTTCAAAGGTACGGCGGGCGCCGAAGAGTTTGGCAACGTCCAGGAAGTTGTGGTCTCCCTGCGCCCCCGTCATCGCAATCACTTTCGCGTCGACATACTCACGGGTGAGTTGGAGGGTTGCTTCCAGGCCGTCTGTGTCCGGCATCAGTAGGTCCATGATGACGAGATCGACCGGCTGCTTTTGGTACAAAGCCAGCCCCTCTCGACCGTCTCCCGCCTCGATCACACAGTGTCCGGCCCTCCCAAGGACCTCTTTCAGGAGGTCACGGATGGATTGCTCATCGTCGATGACTAGGATGGTCGCCATACGCACCCTCTACGAACTTTTACGATCTTACCTGGCGGGACAGACCCTGTCTAGGAAGAAATTGATAGGAGGGGATGTACGGCACCGCTTCCCGATGTGGCAATGGCGGGCGATGACGATAGGATCCGCCAGGCCGGCCCGCAGTAGTGATCAACGCCCATGTCAGCGCCACGAGCCGGCCACTTCGCGCGTCAAATCGTTCGATTCCGCGACGACGAGAACGATTCTGTAGAATTGGGAAAGTTCCTCACGAGGCGATGAATCAGCCCGCCTACCTTCAGGCATGTGGTTCGATGGAATGAAGAATACTGGGAATACTGATTGACCAGATCCGAGATTTTTGCTACAACCGCTCCGCTTTAGTCGGTGATTGTCGCGTATCCCTCTCAGGAGCTGACGTGGTAGACCATCCGAATGAGTCGCACCGGATCTGGACCCGCCGCACATTTCTACGTACGTCGCTTGTGGGGGTTGCGTTGTTGGGTGGGCGGCTGATCTGTCCCTCGATGACGTTTGCCCGTGAGCTTCCGGAAGGGCGGCTGACGCTTGTGAACGTCTGGACAGATGAACGGCTGGACGTGACCTATCGCAACGAAGCAGGGCAATATGATTTAGACGCGCTCGACGATGTGAATCATCTCTTGCGCTGTCATTACACCGGTGAGGTGGGGGCCATCGATGTGCGCGCGCTCGAGCATGTGAATTTGGTGCAGAAGAAATTGAGTGGCGAGCGCGAGATCCGCGTTATCTCCGGTTTCCGGTCTCCTGAGTACAACGCGATGCTGGTCCGATCCGGCCGGCGGGCTGTCAAGAACAGCTTGCACGTTCAGGGACAGGCCGTCGACTTGCAGATTCCCGGCATCCACCCCAAAATGGTTCGCCAGGCCGCGCTCGAATTGGGGTATGGCGGCGTCGGGTACTATCCGCGCTCGAAGTTTGTGCATCTCGATTCTGGACCCTTCCGCCATTGGTAATTTCCCCCCGCTGCCTGCTTGATCTCTTCCGCAAGAGGTATTCACGCGTTGAATATTGAAACCGGGTAGAGTCCTGGTCGTCAGTCCCATGTGTCACACGCATCGCTTCCCGCTCGCCGGAGCTCATTCTCAAACCAGGCGGCCAGAGCCGTCGTCAGTACTCGTTGGCCGGCTGCCGTTTCAACAACAGGACCGAAAGGGGGGGCAGCGTCAATGTCAGCGAATGCGGAAGTTCGTGGCACGGACTTTCGACGGAATGAACGCCGCCGAAATTCCCGATATTGCTGCCGCCATAGGGAATGGCGTCGCTGTTGATCAGTTCTCGATACCACCCGGCTTCGGGAACGCCGATGCGATAGCCATGGCGGGGGACGGGCGTGAAGTTGCAGACGCAGACAATGACTGCTCCATTGGTGTTCGCCTTCCGGAGATACACGATGACGGAGTTGTCGGCGTCGTTGAAGTCGATCCACTGAAATCCGCTCCAATCGAAGTCCGCTTCATATAAGGCCGGTTCCGCACGGTACACGCGATTCAGATCACAAATCAGGCGCTGAAGTCCGCGGTGCGGCTCCAAGTCGCAGAGATGCCAATCCAGGCTGGTGTCGTGATTCCATTCCCGCCACTGGCCGAACTCTCCGCCCATAAAGAGCATTTTCTTGCCTGGATGGCTGTACATGTATCCGTAGAGCAGCCGGAGATTTGCGAACCGCTGCCAGACGTCGCCGGGCATCTTGTCGAGCAAGGTACGTTTGCCATGGACGACTTCGTCGTGTGAAAGAGCCAGTACGAAGTTTTCGGTAAAGGCGTAGAGCAAGCCAAAGGTAATTTGGTTTTGGTGAAAGCGGCGATGGACCGGGTCGTGTCCGAAGTACTCCAACGTGTCGTGCATCCAGCCCATGTTCCACTTGAAGGTAAAGCCGAGCCCGCCCGTGTAAGTGGGCCGTGAGACGCCGGCCCAGGAGGTGGATTCTTCGGCGATCGTGATCGCACCGGGAAATTCACGATGGACCAGGACATTGAGCTCTTTTAAGAGTGAGACCGCTCCGAGATTTTCATTTCCGCCGAATTCGTTGGGAATCCACTCGCCGGCTTTTCGCCCGTAGTCGAGATAGAGCATCGAGGCCACGGCGTCCACGCGCAGGCCGTCGATGTGGTACGTGTCCAGCCAAAAGAGCGCGCTGTTGAGAAGAAAGGTGCGGACCTCCGCGCGATCGTAATTGAAGATGCGGCTGTGCCAATCGGGATGATGGCCGAGGCGCGGGTCAGCATGATCGTAGAGATGCGTCCCGTCGAATGTCGCCAACCCGTGGGGATCGTCCGGAAAGTGCGCCGGGGCCCAGTCCATGATCACTCCCAGGCCTGCCCGGTGGGCGGTGTCCACAAAAGCCATGAAATCTTCAGGCGAACCGTACCGGCTGGTGGCGGCGAAATAGCCCGTGGCTTGATAGCCCCATGACCCGTCGAAGGGATGTTCGGTCACAGGCATCAGCTCGAGATGGGTATAGCCGAGATCTTTCGCGTAGGGGATCAGCTTCTGAGCCAGTTCGTGATACGTGAGCCAGCGATTGTCCTCTTCCGGAACACGCATCCAGGATCCCAAATGGACTTCATAGATGGAAAGAGGGGCGGTGAGAGGATTCCAGTGAGACCGTGTGGTCATCCATATGTGGTCGTGCCAGGTGTACTGAGAGAGATTTCGCACGATAGATGCGGTGCGCGGGCGAAGCTCGCTTGCCTGGGCGTAGGGATCGGCCTTGAGCAGCAGGGCCTCGTGCTGCCGGGCTCGGATCTCATACTTGTAGAGCGTGCCTTCGGGCAAATCGGGAATGAAGAGTTCCCAGAGTCCGGTGGCACCCCGGGTGGTCATGGGGTGACAGCGCCCATCCCATCGATTGAAATCCCCGACGATGCTCACGCGGGCGGCATTGGGAGCCCATACGACAAAGTGGACGCCCGTGATGTGCTGGATGGTGCGGATATGGGCCCCAAGACGCTCGTAGGCCTTGTAGAAGGTCCCTTCGGAAAACAGATGAAGTTCGAAATCCGTCAAGAGCGGCGGGAAGGCGTAGGGATCGTGAGCTTCTGTGATGGTGCCGTCGAGCTGTGTTGTTCGTAGCCGATACGACGGTGCCTGTGTTTCGAGCGGCGCAACGGCTTCAAACAAGCCGGCCTCATGCAGGCGAGTCATGTGCAGAACGGACTCCGAGGGTGTCGCCGGCATGACGTCCACCTGCACCGCATACGGGCACCAGGCGCGAATGACGTGGCAAGGTTTGCCGTCGATCGTGCTGGGGTGCGCGCCGAGGATGGAGCGAGGGTCCCAGTGTGCGCCGGCAAGGAGCCGATCGAGATCATCTCTCTGGAGATTTGTCTTTGACAGCATGACCCCATCCTAAATCGGGTGGCGCAGATAGGGAAGGAGAAAATGTTCTCCCAGGCGGACCTGCATAGACGGCATTGCAACAGACGACTCTAATTGCATTGCAACAGAGGTTTCCTGATAATGCGCGAGCGATTCTGATCCGCGCGTCATTCTTCAAACACCAAGAGGTATTGAATGTCTTCCGTCAATCTGGCGCTCCTTATTTTCGGCATCTGTTATCTGCTCATCATGACCGAGCGGATACACAAAACGATCGTGGCGCTGTCCGGGGCGGCGCTGATGATCGCGTTCGGCGTGGTCTCGCAAGACGAGGCGTTTTATTCGCATGAGTTCGGTGTCGACTACAACGTCGTATTTCTGCTGATCGGGATGATGGTGATCATTAACATCGTTCGTGAGACCGGTCTCTTCGAGGTCCTGGCCATCTGGGCGGCGCAGCGGGCCGATGCAAAGCCGTTTCGGCTGCTGGTGTTGCTGGCCCTGTTGACGGCCGGGTTCTCGGCCATGCTCGACAACGTCACGACCGTGCTGCTCATGGCGCCCGTCACTCTGGCGATTACCAAGCGATTGGAACTCAACCCCATCTCGTTCTTAGTTACTGAAGCCCTGGCGTCCAATATCGGCGGGGCTGCGACGCTGGTCGGCGATCCGCCCAATATCATGATCGCCAGTAAAGCCGACCTGGGTTATCTCGATTTTCTGGTCCTCATGGGTCCGATCGTGGTGGTGATCCTGGCGGTGTTCTTGGGCGTGCTGTGGGTGATTTTTGGGCGAAGGATGTCCGTGGCGCCGCATCTCCGAACGGCGGTCCTGGCGTTGAGTTCACAGGAGGCCGTTGTCGATCGTCCGTTCCTGCATCGCTGTCTCTGGCTGCTGGGGATCGTCAACATAGGGTTCTGTGCGCATTCGCTCATTCATCTTGAACCGGCCACAGTTGCCCTGCTTGGCGCGAGCTTCTTCATGCTGATCGGCCATGCGAGGCGCAAGCAGGAGGATGTAGAAGAGCTGTCGTATCTGACCGATGTCGAATGGAAAACCATCTTCTTTTTCATCGGGCTGTTTATCCTGGTCGGGGGATTGGTCAAAGTCGGCGTGATTCGTTACTTGGCGGATCAGTTGGTGACGGTGACGCAAGGAAATCTTGCAGGCTCGACGATGGCGGTGCTCTGGGGGTCGGCATTTCTCTCAGCTGCGGTGGATAACATTCCCTACGTGGCGGCGATGAATCCGTTGATTGTGGACCTGGCCCGGTCGCTGCATCCCGAGATCTCAGACTATGCCACCTTGGTGCATCAGCCGGATATCATTCCGTTGTGGTGGGCGCTGGCGCTCGGAGCTTGCCTGGGGGGAAACGGCACGATCATCGGAGCGAGCGCGAATGTCGTGATCGTGGATATCGCGCGCAAAGCCGGCTACCGGATTACCTTCTGGCAGTTCTTCAAGTTCGGGTTTCCCATCATGATCGGCTCGGTCGCCCTCAGTGCGATTTATCTCTGGTTGGTGTTTCTGAGATAAGCCCCTGAGTCACGCCGGTCGACCGTGCAGCATCTGGAACGAGATGGGATTTTCAGGTCACCCCCTTGACCGGGAGTAAGGGGGAAATCGATTGAGGTGTTCGTGGCGGAGGCGCAGGGTCGGCGAGTACGGCAAAAGGGATACCCGAGACGTTACACACGAAGCTGTTCAAGAACCGTTCTAGCCTCAATCAAGTCGCGGTTGTCGACGTCTACGGCGAATCTGGAGTACACAGAGCTTAGGATGCGTGTCGCTTCCTCCAGTCTATTGAGTTTCTTCCATAGCTTAGCCAAGCTCGTGGCGGCCCGAAGTTCAAGCATGTTTGCATGCTGATCGTGCGCAATCTTCAGGGCTTCACACAAACACTGTTCTGCGGCCTGAACTGATTGGTCGGATTGTCCGAGCAGCAGTTCACCTTTCAGTCGAAGCAGTTCCGCTTGCCAAAACACTTCCCCCCCAGTCTCGGCAAGCTTCTGCGCTTCCTCAATTGCGCCCAAGCCTTCCTCAATGCGGTTATGACGCAAATATATCTCTGCAAGCAACGCCAATGTAAACGTGAGGTCGAGCGTTGCACCTGTGATCCGAATAGCGGAAAGCCCGTCGAGTAACTTGTCGAGACCTTCCTCTGGGCCATTTTCGGCCAATGCCCAGCCTTGAGAGGTCGTTGCTATTGCCAAACCCAGAGCAAATGAATACTGTGTTGAAACCGCAATGGCTTCGTCGGTGAGCTCCAGCGTTCTAGTCGCATTGTGGACAGCGGAATAGAACCGAGAAAGAAAAACTAAGGCAAAAACCAGAGTGTAGGGGTGTTCCATCGCTCTCGCCATGCCAATGGCCTCCTGCGCCAGCGTTTCCGCCTGCTCAACCTCACCTACGATCCATAATGTCCTGGCCAGCATTATGCTTGCGGTTATCCCGGGATCTTGGCCGTAGCGTAAGGCAAGGGTGCGGTGTTGATTCGGATCATCCAGGGATTTTGCGGCGAGCAGATGGGTTCTGGCTTCGTCAAACCGTCCGAGGAAGAAATAGGTCGACCCCAATAGGTGGTGACCATCAATGAGTAGATCCGAGATTTGTTCGCGGTTCGCCAGAGCGAGGAGAGTTTCGGCGAGGTCGCAGGCATTCGCAAGGTGCCCCCTAACTAGATGAAAGACCCATAATCCACGAATGGCGAGAAACTGATGCACGGAATCGCTCTGCTCCTCTGACAAATCCTTCGCCCTTCGATAATTGTGTTCCATTTCGTCGGATGCATAGCCTTTTACGGAGAGCAAGGGGACTCCGCGTGCGATGAGAAGCTCCAACTCCAAGGCGTTACGCTCCGGGCCCTGCGGCAGATCCTTGAGCAAATCCAGCGCCCGATTAAAATGATTAAGCGCTTCGATATTGGCTGATCGTTCCGCATCTCGACGAGCCGCGCGATGCCAATAATCAACGGCCGGACCGGCCAATCCTGCCTGTTCATAGTGATACGCGAGGAGTTCCGGTTCCATCTTTACACGCTCGGCGAACCTATTCTCCAGCGTGTTGGCAATGCGTGCATGAAGTACTCGCCGGGCTTTCTTGGGGAGTGTGCTGTAGGCAGCTTCTTGGACGAGTGTATGCTTAAAGTGGTATTTCGCAATGGGTATCTCGCCTTCTTGGGAAATGAGCCCGGACGAGACGAACAGGTCGAGCGCATTCCTTAACTGGCTGTCCGTGGCGTCAACCGTTGCCTGCAACAGCTCGTAGGTGAATTCACGCCCGATCGCGGCTCCTGTTTGGACAATTTCCTTGGCCGGTCCCAATCGGTCCACCCGTTCCATGAGCAATGCTTGAAGACTGTCCGGAATGGGCAATTCCTTTAATGGGCCCTTCAAGGTAAATGAATCGTTGCCTTCCGTCAGCAGACTGGATTCGAGCACATTTTCCGTCAACGTTTCGATATAGAGGGGCACGCCATCGGCCTTCGCCAGAATCGCCTGCTGCACCCCGGGCGGAAGTCCTTTTCCTCCTGTCACCGCCGCAACCAGTTCGGCGCTCTGCCGGCGTGGCAGCCGGCTGAGCGTCAGGGACGTGACGTGACTATATTCCGACCACACCGGCTTGAAGTCGGGCCGGAATGTGATCAGCAACAACACGCGCATCTGCCGGATGCGGCCGATGATTCGCGTCATGAGGTCCAGCGTCGTGGGATCAATCCAATGGGCATCTTCCACAATGAACAACCCCGGGCAGCGATTTGCCAGCCTGTGCAGATGATGCACGAATGCTTCCAGGGTCATGTCCTTGCGTTTTTCGGATGACACAGTGAGCGGCGGGTACCGGTGATCTCCTCGGATCGAGAGCAGATCCGCGAGCAATGACACCGTTTCTTGGTCATTGATCCCGCTGTTCTGCACCATGGCGTCGAGCTTATTCAGTTGTGCCTGGGCACTGTCCTGACTGGCCAGTCCCGCTGCCTGCCGCAGAAAAGTGGTCGCCGGAAAGAGCGCGGTATTGAGATGGTACGGCGAACATTGAAATTGAATCGTCTGGTAGCGCTCGTCGGCGAGGCGTTCATACAGACTACGGACAATTCTCGATTTTCCGATGCCGGCCTCACCGCACAGGAGCACGACCTGTCCTTCGCCGTCGACGGCTTCGCGCCAGCGGCCCAACAGGAGTGAGATTTCGTGCTCTCTGCCTACGAAATTGGTTAATTGGCTGGATCGGTAGGACTCAAAGCGGCTGGCCGACGGCATGATATTCAGCACCTGCCAGGCTTGGATTGGGGCGTCAAACCCCTTCAGCGAAAAAGCGCCATGATCCGCGAACTCGAACTCATTTCCGACCAGACGTTTCGTCACCGGGTCAATGACCAGTTGATTGGGCTTTGCCAGTGCTTGGAGACGGGCGGCAAGATTCGGGGTTTCGCCGAACACCGACCGTTCCTTGGCCGTGTCCTGTCCGATGAGCTCGCCGACCACGACTTGACCAGTCGCAATCCCGATCCGTGCAGCCATACTAAACTCTTGATGAGGAGTATCTTGATTGAGCATCTTCACCGTGTCCAGAATAGCCAATCCCGAATGGACCGCCCGTTCCGCATCATTTTCGCGGGCATGGGGGTACCCAAAATAGACCAACATCCCATCACCCATGTATTTTGCGATATAGCCATTGAACCGACCAATCGCTTGGCTACAGGCGTCTAAAAAACGTCGAACCACCTCCTGGAGGTCTTCAGGGTCCAACCGGCGAGACAGTGCGGTCGAATCCACCAGATCACAAAACATCACCGTCAATTGGCGACGTTCGGCTTGTTCCCGTTCGGGAGGCAATAGCAGCGTGTGCGGGCTGGCGGCAACGGAGAGAGCACTCAAGCCGCTGCCTTCGACGCTCTGTGACAGTTGAGCGATCGCGCGCAACAGTTGTTTCCGATGTCCCAGCAGCACACCCAGCGTTTCCAGATCACCCTCATTCAACTCGGGAAGGACATCCCACGCGATCGCATTTTTCTGAAATGACTCACGGTAGATCCCGAGACCAAGGTGCTCCAGCCACGCTGATACACGATCATTCATCATGGGTACAGTCGATGGTGGCTATTCCGGCCTGCGTAGGGTAGGGTGCAGTGCCGTACGTGTAGCAGGGGGCTTGTGATGGATCGTAATCCTTCAATTGCTAGTAGCCGTCCGATGAACCATGGCCCCATGAATATGATCGATAAAAGGCCTTTCATTCGACACGTGGAGCACTGGCTGGTGAGCCTGACGATGATGGTGTTGGCGTATCTGATCGAGAAAGCCGTGTTGCGCTCGATCAGGCGCAGCCGAACGACATCCTCGTTGCCGGACAGAACTCCACCGTAAATCATTTCCATCTTCAACGCCCTCGCAGAAGATCGATCACCAGGCCAACGGTCAGTAGGCCTGCGACAACCCCGAAGGTTATCGGTACCCACCCGGCAACATCTACCGACATCGTGGTAAGTCCGCTGGCGACGACACATGCCGCAGCGGTCAGACCAAGGGCTAGACGCCGTCCCGTGCGGCGCACCATGTCCTCCAGCGAGTTCGCCTGGAAGTTCACCACAAGCTTTTGGCCGGGACGGGCACCGATGAGGTGTTCAACCGCCTCGATCATGCGCAAGACCCGTATTTTCAACTTTTGCGATTGATACACCAGTGTCCTCGGATTGAACGCGGTACCCATGCGCTTGACCGTCAAGCGCATCAAGAACTTGCCGGCGACGTCGTAAGGATCCAGCGCTGGATCGAGATCGGCAGTCGCCAGTTGTACCTGTGCAAGCGCCTTGGCAGCGAGCGTGAGCGAGGCCGGTAGCGGTACCCCATGCCGAAACGCGATCGCGCTCATTTCTTGCAGAAGCGGCCCGATCTGCATTTCGGCAAGCGAGGCCGTTCGGTACTTTGCCATCACCTCCCCGATCTCGCGTTGGAATCGGGGCACATCGAGCTCGCTGCGATCGCTGGCGCCTGTCATCATCAGAGTGACATCGGTGAGAAACGCGGCATCTTCCTGCCACAGTGCCATCAACAGTAACAACAGATGCTCACGGAGGTCCGCTCCTACCGCGCCGACCATTCCGAAATCGAGAAAGTAAATGCGGTCCTTCCACCACATGAGGTTGCCTGGGTGGGGATCGGCATGAAAGAAGCCATCGACGACGATCTGCTTGTAATAGCTCTCCAACAGTTGACGGGCGGCCTGGATGCGCTCTGAACCTTCCGGTGCCTGCTTGATCGGTATACCCTGGATCTCTTCCATCACCAATAATCGGGACGTGGACAGATCCCGGTACACGCTGGGTACGGCCAAGCGATCATAGCCGGCAAGCACTTCCTGCATCCGCCCAATGTTGTCGGTCTCCTGACGGAAGTCGAGTTCACGGTGTAGCGAAGTGGAGAGGTGCGTGAACACGGCTTCCATATCGATCACCTGATTGAGCGCGGGACGCTTGCCGACTTTCTGGGCGAACACCTTGAGCAGGGCGAGATCCTGTTCGATTTCAGTACGAACGGTGGGTCGTTGAACCTTGACGACGACCCGATCACCGCGTTCAAGCGTGGCGCGGTGGACCTGAGCGATCGTGCCGGCGGCGAGGGGATTCGGATCGATTGACTCGAACACATCTTCCCACGGGACTCCCAATTCCTGCTCTGAAACCCGGACGACGTCGCTCTCAGTCATGGGCGGCACGTGGTCTTGCAACAGGGCAAGCTCCTCAATGTACTCAACCGGAAGGAGATCCGGGCGGGTTGACAGTACTTGCCCGAGTTTCGAGAAGGTCGGGCCCAGCTCTTCCAGCGCCGCGCGCAAGCGCTTGGCCTGACGACGGCGGATAGACATCTCCGGTTCGTCGGCTTGGCTGAACAGCTCTTTGAGGCCATGTTTCGCCATCACGGTAGCGATGTACGTCGCTCGAGCGACCATCTGAGGCTCGCGAGGTGGGGATTCAACCTGAGGTCGGTGAGTGTGCACCGAGTCTGAAGTTTGTTCACCGGCAGATGGCAAGGTGTTCACGATAATTACGGTGCAGCGGGCATTGTGACTGATGCGATTGGGTACGTTGCCGAGCAAGAATTCCTTTCGTCCCGCCATGCCCGAATTCCCGACCACCAGGACATCGACCGCTTCCTGCTCAGCGGCGTGAACGATTGCCGATGCCGGATCGGCATCAATAACGACGAGGGGATGACCGCGTTCCCCGGCGACCTGCCGCACGAAGCTTGCTAGATCATGGTTGGCGGCAGCAGCGCGTGTACGTTCGGCTGCGCCGAATTCTGTGGTGGCCGGATTGTGGGGGACCTCCACCTGCACCACGAACAGCTCTGCCTCGTAGCGATTGGCGAATCCGGCGGCCCAGTGGACGGCCTGGTCCGCGGTTTCGGAGCGGTCGGTGCCGACCATCACGCGCCGTATGGCGTTACTCTCGGGATGAGTCTTCATCAACGCAGCAACTTTTGAGAAAAAACAGGATCGGTATTGCAGGATTGCGTCATTGAGGGGTCATTGACGTTTCAGTATCACGACTCAAAGTGTCGAGTGTCAATATCGATCTCTCGGCGGGGCTGCTGAGGCGCGCGATGAGACGAGAGGCGTTGCATTGGTCCGCTTCATTGCTGTGAATCGGGGAAGTCTCGCTCCAACCGTGACCAGTCGAGAAAGGAAACGGGAAGAGAAGACCCAACCTATTGATGCGTGGTGCGCCCGACAGGACTGAATTCGATATGCCCAGATCCGTAGTCGATTCGGAAGCGACTACGACGGAGAATGATTGAGTGTGATGTAATGAGATATTCCATGTCAACAGAGGGGATTATAGTGATCGTGAAGGGGAGAGGATGGTGATGGAGAGTGATCGAGTTTGATTCAGAACTGGGACCTAAACTGGGACTAGAATACGGGGGAGAGTTTTTAAAACCCTATCGCCTTAGAGACCATAGTGTGTGATCACCCTCATCGTTTCAATCTCAATCACATACAGAAGAGTCTGAGGCAAGAGACTAGCGCTCAAATCCGACGGAACGCCATAGTTCCGCCACAGTTTGGCCACACGAAAGTTTGGAGATCTGAACTGCTCCAGAATGCTATGGGGCCTAGGTTAAAGCAGCGGCAGTCGGATTGGATCGGGGATCGGCATACTACCTGTCAACGGATTACCAGTCATATTCACTCCACATTAAATTCTCACAAGATATTAATAAATAACATAATTTATGAATAAATAGTGCCTTGACAGTGTCAGAAAATATTGTTATATTTCTGACGTAATTAAGGGGGATGAGGTACATGGCATCTAGTCTAATGCAGGCGATTCGCAGAAAAATCAGAGCAAGACATCGGGGGTGGGTGTTTACACCCAAAGCCTTCGCTGGTGTTGGCTCACGCATGGCCGTTGATCAAGCACTCTCCCGGTTGGGACGGAAGGGGGAAATCCGGCGTCTTGCCCATGGATTGTATGAATTTCCAAAGGTTCACCCGCGCATTGGCGTCCTTTCTCCGTCTCCCGAAGCCATCGCTAAAGCTCTCGCAGACAAAACACAGGCTCACATTATGGTGTCAGGGGCTCGGGCCGCCAATCTGCTAGGACTGTCCACCCAAGTGCCGACACGCAACATCTTTTTGACAAATGGCCGCTCACGGACCATTCAGGTGGGTAATCAAGAAGTTGTGCTAAAGCATGTTGCCCCATCGAAGATGCTTGGGGCGGGAACCGAAGCAGGATTGGTAATTCAAGCGCTCCGATCTCTAGGGACGTTCAATATTGGGGAGGCTTCTATGGCCTCTGTGTCAGAAAAATTGCCTAAATCGGTCAAATCCGAGATAAAGCGGCTCGCTCCAGCCGCACCAGGATGGCTCCAGCCCACTCTCAGGCAGTTTTTCCCGTAATATCGGCAAATGGATACCTTCGCAAAGCTTTCACCAGTAGAACGAAAAGCCTACATCGAAGAAACCTCTAACCGTCGTAACACTACGACCATGATCATTGAAAAGGATTTTTGGGTCTGTTGGATCTTAAAGCACCTATTTGACCTCGAGGAAATTCCCGAGCTGTCATTCAAAGGTGGTACGTCGCTCTCGAAAGCCTTTCAACTCATCCAGCGGTTCTCTGGGGACATCGATGTCTCGCTTGATCGAGCCTCCCTCGGTTTTTGTGGAGCCCGCGATCTGTCAAATCCGGGTCTCTCAAAGGCCAAACGTAAACAGCTTGACGGAGAACTGCGCTTAGCCATTGTGAAGATGGTCAGAGAAGTGATTCTTCCCAGGATGCTGGCCGCGTTGCAGACAGTTTTGGGAACGGGGGGATGGCAATTGACGCCGGCGCCGGAAGCCGATGATGACATGACACTGGTATTCCACTATCCAACGGCATTTGACCATACGACATATTTGCGTCCGATCATCAAGATCGAATTCGGCCGAGGTGACCAACAGCCAAGCCAACGTCTGTCCATCAGCCCTTACGTAGCGGAAGAGTTTCCAGATGTCTTTACTGCACGCGGCGTGACTCTAACTGTGCTCGCCTGCGAACGGACATTTTGGGAGAAAGTGACTTTGCTTCATTCGGAATATCACCGCCCAGACTTCTCAACCATGAAGCCACGCATGTGTCGTCATTGGTATGACGTTGCAGTGATGAGCACGGATTCCCGCTTTACTGATGACAAGCTCGATGAGGCCTTGCTCCATCAAGTCATTGAGTTCAAGGACTCCCATTTCCCATCGAGCTGGGCAAGCTATGGGACGGCAGTGCCAGGCACGCTTCGCATTGTTCCTCATCCAGCGTTGGAGAAGATCCTCCGTGAGGACTTCAGACAAATGAAGGAAATGATTTGGGGCGAGCCGATATCCTTCGAGGATGTCCTCGCCCGACTCAGAAGACTCGAAGATCGAACCAACGCAAGAAAGACACGCGGCCTGAGCCCAACATAATAGGATCGAAGTTGGAGGCTGTTCCATGAGGGAACTACAATAAGGACGCACGAGCTGTCGCGGAAGTGTGGCTCAGGTGTATAGCGCAAGACTTCATCTGACAGACAGCGAGTCCTCACCCGGTTTACGCTGCCGGTGCCACTGCAGGCCAAGGATGCGACCGCCGTGCGGCGGGCCTTCGCCCGTGAAGTGCGGACGCTGCCCGCCCAACTCCGCCGCTCCCTCACGTACGACCAGGGCCAGGAGATGCGGGAGCATCGGCTCTTCACGAAGCAGGCGAAGATGCGGGTCTACTTTGCCCATCCCCAGTGCCCCTGGGAGCGGGGCACGAACGAGAACACCAACGGGCTGCTGCGGCAGTGCTTTCCCGCCGGCACCCAGTTCACTCGCGTCTCGCGGCGGGCGATCAAGCGCGTGCAGGCGATGCTCAACGATCGGCCGCGGAAAATTCTGAACTGGCACAGTCCGGCTCATGCGGTTCACCAACTGTTGCGCTCGGATCTTGAATGCACACTGACGCCATTTCATGTTCGGGACCGGAAACCCTCGATGGCAGCGCTTCGGCTGATGACGCTCCTAGGACTCATCGTACATACTGATCCGTAGGACCGGCTGGTGACGTGCCGATTTGTTGAGTGGACATCGATCGACTGATGACCTTCCCGTCTTGGTCGAACGTTAGCACCAGTTCTTTGGCTTCACCGCTTCGTTCCAGCCCGGTGGCGGCGACAGCAATTGCAGCCACCACAAAGAGTAACGGATTCGTTTCGGACTGCTCATAATTGTAGATCCACATTTCTTGCTGTTGACCGCTCTCGACGCTCATTGAATGAGTGGACGGTTGGCCCAAGCGAGTGTGCACGTCCTGCTTGGTGGTCCCCAACGGAGGCCAATCATCAGGGAGATCTTTGAGGGAGGCTGTGCCCGTTGTTGCACACCCGACCATCAGCACGAGCGAGAGTCTACCGATTAAGGCATACATAGGCGCCTCCGTTGCTGTGACCGTCGCCAAACTTCTGCACCGGCCCCACATGTAACCCTAGATTACCTGTTTTAATAGATGAAGGAAATACTCCAGAGGGCTATGAGGAAAGGCGGGGGGAGGTGAGCGGGGATGATCGGGAAAAATCCACTTGTCGTGTTAATCGCCCTCGCGATCGTTGTGGCCGAGGACCTTGTGTTCGCGCTCTTCCCTTACCAACCCACTGACAACGAAACGCCCTCAGTTCGGTTACTTCTCATGAGCGGCGACAAGATGGCGAGTCGCCGGTGTGGAAGGCGCCGGGGGAACGGTTCCCGACACCATCATGTCCTCAGGGTCTTCTTATCCTCTGGGCCGGTCTATCCCACGATCTGCGATCAATCGAATCGTCCCTCTCCTACGAGTACTAGGGACATTTCTGCTAGTACTAGGGACATTTCTGCACCGCTCTCTGGTTTTCCCCAGTAAACCGATACCCTCATTTCATTTAGTATTACATGTGCATCGGCCAGATCGAGGCACCGTAGATTCTCGCGGGGACACCAAGCATCCAGCAGTAGACACAGAGTCGATCATCCAGAAGTCTGAGGCAGGAAAGACTCACTGAGGAAAAGGAGGTTTCACGATGAATGCAACGGCGTCGAAGGGCAAAGTGATCGCGCTGGAATATACTCTCAAGTCGGAGGACAACCAGGTGGTTGACTCCAACGTGGGAAAGGACCCGTTAACCTTCACGCAAGGGACCAATCAGGTAATCTCAGGTGTCGAGTCGGCAGTCGAAGGGATGACCGTGGGGCAAACCAAGCAGGTGGTCGTGGCCCCAATGGATGGTTTCGGAGAGCGCGATCCGAACGCCGTCCAGGAGGTGCCCAAGGGAAGGGTCCCTGACAGCATCCAGGTCGGTACACGACTCGATGGGAAGGACCAAGCCGGTCGCAATGTTCGACCCACTGTCACGGAGATTAAAGACCAAACGGTACTCCTGGACTTTAATCATCCGTTGGCCGGCAAGACGCTGTTCTTCGACCTGAAGGTGGTCGGCATAGATTGACGCAGGGTAGAGTCATCCACTGGCACAAAGTGTAGAAGGCTTTCTGCTGCCGGTGCAGATCGTTCTCCGACATGCACAAGCGAACCGAGCGAATCACCATAAATTCATGGAGAGAATTCATCATGAGCGTACGTCATACATTCTGGATAGTTCTTGCGGTGGTTGTTTATAGCAACGTCGGGAATGTCTTGGCCTATGAAGCGGGTCCTGACGGCAGGATAACCTCGGATCCTTGTAGTAGGGTGCTGTTTTCCGAGTTCAATCCCCGGCAGTTCTCGCAGGAAAAGAATAATACCGAGGTGGCTCCGCAATCGGAATTTTCGTTTCTGGCGTCGAAGCAAACCTTTCCCAAGAGTCTTACGGTAACCATCAAGGACGAAGCCGTTCCGATCGCTGTGACACCTCATTACGCTGGGTTTTACGTAACCGGCAATCTGCCTGCCGACATCAAAGGTACCTTCGTGAGAATTAACATTGCGGCAAACGGCCCCTATCAATGCGAACGTGGTGACGGATGGCTGCTGAAAGTGGCTCATTAACCGGGTGTGAGGCCGGGGGGGTGCCACATTCCTTGAGGGGAGGGCAATCCCCCTCTCATTCGCGTACGGAAAGGTCATTGACGACGCCCTCCCCGTTTCCTTCCCTCTCTGTGTCGCGTGTCGGCAGATCGGTGCTGAAGGGCGCCAGGGTGTCGATGGGAATCGGGAACAGTGTTGTGGAGTTTCGCTCGGCAACGATCTGCATCAGGGTCTGCAGAGAGCCGGCTGCAGGGCAGTAGGGGTGCGGCGGATCTCTTCACGCTTGGCCAATAGATCATCGGTTGTGGGGGTGCTGATAGCGCGCTCTTCTGAGGCGGGAACGCCTCCTCAACCGATTGCTGCTTTGATTCGGCGGCCCATCAAAGAAGATTGGGAAAGGTCGTAGTCCATTTTTATGATGAAGCGTTCCCCTCGGCCGTCGTCCTCCAATGTCACACAGGAGGTCTCGCCATGGAACCTGCCCGAAAACTCGATCAACCCCGTACTTCGGCCAGTCCATCGTCTGCTCCGCCACCGTCTCCTCAACCCGAACGTGTCAAACGTATCATTGGTGAAAGCGGACGGGAGATTCAGCCGTGGGAGATTAAATTAGGCAAAAGCATCTTTTACCTGACCATTGTGGCCGGGTTGTGGTTCTTCTATTGGCTGAATGGAATCCAATGTCCCTGCTAGGGCCGGTGCAAACAGCGTACGGCAGGTGAGCGTCTAGTTGGCGCCATGGAGGGTGTGATTGAGGAGGAATGGGGCCGACACCGTTGGCGTTCCGAGAAACGCCGGAGGGCAAGACCTGACCGATAGTATCTTGAAGGCCTCAGAAAGGTAGCCTGGCCGCTTTTCTGTCCTCTGGTGCGCGGCGGTTTCAGGGAAGGTCTTGTGCGGGTGTCGGATTATCACCAGGCGGTGACGGAACCCATCCGCCGACGAAGCCAAGGCCAAATTCATGAAGGGGAACATGATCGTCTACAAAGGGCTCCATCAAGGACAATACCGGACGGGTCGTCATCGCGGGGGGGAAGGAACACATCCAGACGGATATCTGGCTGGAGAGCATGGACTGGCTGGTGGACGGTGTCATCGGCTCAACCAAGTCGTGAACGCGCATTTCTCATGATCGACATGACGCTCTCATAGGGGTCGCCCGCCTAGTAAGATGTCATAGGCACATCCTTACAGCATGGAAAGTGTCTGTTACCGGTTGCTCGGTGCTCCGAACCGGCACCGAGCAACCACCCATTTTGGACATGATGGATTCCAGGTCACCGGAAAAATCCCCGCCACCATCAAAGGCAGATTGATCGTCCTAAAAAATGGGGATTCTAACTGATAGCAGTACCACAAGGGCTATTAAAGCAACCATGATCCACCAAGCCCGCTTGATGATGCGACTTTTCGCAAGATGCACCACCATGTAGTTAAGGATGTAGAGGAAACAGAAAAGGAAGGTGAATCCGAAGATAAGACCAGTGAGGCCGCCACCTGTACCACTCTCGATAGTTCTCTTGTCTACAAAGACCCTCAAAATGCTGAGGGCGATTCCAGTTGCACAAAACACCCAGAGTGAGAATCGAAAAATGCGTTCTGCCCAACCCGTGGAGGTCGATCCAGTTCAAGTTCCTTCGCGAGCGATGGGCTTATTATACGACGTAGCATTACGAACTCCGATAGAAAGGCGCTCGATTTGAGCGAGCCGGTAGAATAACCGCTCGTCAAAAGAAAGATGGGTATAGACAGAGAGGAAGATGCAGACTATGTGGACACGTGTCGACAGATGGCTGCTCAAGGTGTTCGCGGGCCTTGTTCTCGGGCTTATGACGGCTGGGTACTAGGCGGATCAGCTGCGATGGCTGGATTCTCATTTTCCCTCATCAACCTGCCGACAGGAAAACGCCTCCATTATGACTACGCTTCCGTATTGAGAGCCGCTACCTGTACCTTTCCTCTGAGAAGCCTTTCTAGCCTCTCGAAAAGTGGTGCGCCCGACAGGACTGAATTCGATATGCCCAGATCCGTAGAGCCCAAAAAGAGGAGTGAGAATAAGTGAGACTCGTGGTGAACTATGAGTCTGACCCCATTAACAAAATTACCATCTCTGACATCACGATGATGATCGAGTGAGATTGTTGTGGACTGGGAATTCGATCCAAAACTCGAACCGAACCTTAACCACAACCACAAAGTAGAGTTATTATCGTAGGTAGTAGCTCCATATTTACTTATGGAAACGGCTCCTTGACAGAAGTGCCATATGGCAGTATTATTTTGCCATAGGCTTAGAGAGGTTGCCAATGCCACAAGCTGAAGAGTTATTCGAAACGTTAGGCGGAACCGCGGTATTTAGGCGACAAGTTCATTCGGCTGAAGACGTTCGAGCGATCATTCACAAAGGAATCCCCTATAAGTCGCTAGAAGTTATTGTCGCAAAATATCACCTCGATCTGCCGCGTATGACGAAAATCCTTAGCGTGCCCCCGCGGACTATGGCCCGGCGCAAAACAGAGCAGCGTCTTAGCGCACAGGAATCCGATCGCTTAGCACGCGTAGCTAGAATTTTGACGTACGCCACCGAGGTCTTTGGTACGATAGAAAAAGCCTCGACTTGGCTAACTCGGCCCAATCGAATCTTAGAGGCCACAGCTCCGATAGATCTTCTTGATACTGACCTTGGCACCCAAGTAGTTGAGTCAATGCTGGGACGGATCGAACACGGTGTTATAGGCTAGTGGTTGTCTGGCGACTCACGCTCAAGAAGCATGTTGCTCCAGACGGAGCGGGGGCGCGACGCTACGGAGGACGGTGGAACAAACCTGGAACGCCAGTCGTCTATACCTCCGGCACACTTTCTCTCGCGGCTCTCGAATACCTCGTTCATGTTGATTCTGACATACTTCCCGATTCTCTGGTCAGCGTAAAAGGAACAATCCCGGAAAGCCTTGCAATGGAAACTATCCATCCTTCTGATTTGCCAGGAAATTGGAAGGATAAAATTATACCTGTTAACTTACAGGAGCTCGGTACATCTTGGGCGAAAGGTGCCAAAACTCCCGTCTTAAAGGTTCCATCAGTCGTGATCGAGCACGAATGGAATTATGTTCTAAACCCCCTCCATCCAAAGTTTTCTCAGATAATCTGGGAGACTGATATAGCCTTCTCCTTCGATCCTCGTCTTCCCAGCTAACCACCAGATGGGCCGGGTTCTGCCACGATTTTACGGACACCTTACTCCTGGCTCGTGAATTGGCACCCTTGGTCGGTATTGAAGATGGTCGGAGTGCCATATTGGGTGATGGCCTCTTGAACTGCGTCCAGACAGAAGTCGGTCGTAAGCGTGTTGGACAACCGCCACGCCAATACCCGGCGACTCGCCCAGTCGAGCACGGCGAAGAGATAGACGAAGCCCCGTGCTATCGGAATGTAGGTGATATAGCCGCCGCCCAGACATGATTCGCCGCGAGATGACCAGGTCGCACAAGAGATACGGGTAGAGCTGATGGCCGGACTGGCGGCGGCTAAGAGATGGCTTGCGATACAGGGCCTCAATCCCCATGCGACACATCCGCGTAGCCACCTGGCGCCTTCCAATGGCGTGGCCCTCCTGCCGCAAGAGATCGCGCAGCATCCGCGCCCCGGCAAAGGGATCGTGCAGATACAGCTCGTCAATCCGCCGCATCAACGCCAGCGTCGTTTCGGAGACCGGCGTCGGCTGGTAATAGGCGGTCGAGCGGGCCAGCTTCAGGAGTTGGGATTGCCGCACGACCGGCAAAGGATGAGTTCGGTCGATCATCGCGTTGCGCTCAGCAAGCCCGCCTTGATGAGCGCCCCTTCTAAAAAATCGTTCTCCAGCGCCAGTTGGCCGATCTTCGCATGCAGCGTCTTGAGATCCGGCGTCTCCGATGGAGCCGTCGTCCCGCCAAACACGTCCGCGGCTCGCGCCAGCAACTGCTGCTTCCATTCGGTGATCTGGGTGGGGTGGACGCTGAATTGCTCGGCCAATTCGGCCAGCGTCTTGTCACCTTTGGCCGCCGCCAACGCGACCTGGGCCTTAAACGTGGCTCCGTGATTCCGTCTCGTTCGTTTCATCGCCTCGCTCCTCTGGTTCGCCACCATCTGGTGGCTTCGGTGAAGCCAGGCTACCACTTACCACACTGTCCGAATTTCCGGAGCCCCCTCTGTTTTTAGGTCTCTTCGCTCAGGATCGAGTGAATGAGCCAGCTGATTCCTCAATTCATTGATAGCTTTGAAAAGCTCCCACATCCGATTCCCATGTTCGTCCAACGATATAGATCGCGCAATTTCAATCTTTTGAATAAACCGCGGCTTGGCGGATTGAACGAGTTCCGCGTGAAATACAAACTTTCCGATAATCCGGGTAAGACGCTCCTCTAGGACCAAATGTCCTTTCAAGATTATCTGGGACAGCTCATCAATGTTCTGCCATTGATCCAACAATGGCTTTGCCCGATTTAGAGCATCATCCATATTCAATTCATGGCCGCCTAACAATGATTGGACTTCCTCCTTAGTCGAAAGATTTCCAACAATTTCGGAGGTCATCGGAGAGCGCAGCTGTCCGCAGTTGTCGGTCAACATCTAAGGCTGCAATCCAGCCTTTCGGTTTATAGGGATAGCGCTCTGGATCATACCCTACAAAACCTGTCGATTTTTGATAGAGCCCATCTGGCCAACATTCTCTTGACTGTGGAAGGATAGAAGGATTGTGACGCCTCGACTTCCACGATTCTATCAGTTCTGCTCCAGCGGTTCTCATTAGGCTCAACGAACTTTCGAGAGCACCACGTATGGTTCTCTCTGCTTCTTCGGTAAGAACTGGTGGCTGCTTATCGTCCCATAAAGCTTCGATTTGGGAGCGATACGGATCACTTGGTAGATGGTGAATTACCGAAGTCCTGGGAATAATCCGTCCATCCGCCCCGTAAATCTTGGGCGACCTCGGTACAAGTTGATTAATGTGTCCCCTCCGACCTCGGTGTACAACCATGTTGCGGTAATCGATTAACCAATCAAGCCATCCCATTGGGCCAGAATCAGCTACGGCTTGGTCAAATTTGTCCCGGAATGCTACTTGAATCGGATGTGATCCCTTTTTTAGAGACTTTCTGGCTTTATCCAAATCCGCACGCCGGAGATCCGCTTTAAGTGCTAGAACACCAATGATCGATGCCCCCAGACAATCTAGCGCTCCCACGAGTGCGCGGAAAAATCCGACGACATGGAGAGTTGCGAAACGATGCGGGAGATCTTCTTCGGGAGTCCTCCGCGGCGGCATCCGAATTCGTACCTTTCCGCCTGAGTCAATGGCAACGACGTTAGCCCGAAAGTCGCTCTCTTTCTCCCAGTAATCGACTGCTTCAAGTTCATGAAGCTTGGCCTCGATCAGATTGGATCGAATACCATGGATGCAGTCAACAAGGTAATGACCCGCAAGGATTCGTCGCGTTGCTCCGAGGTGAGGTGCCCACCATCCAATTCCGAAGATTGGATCACCAACAAGATCTTTGGAGATCTCATCGTAAAGGTGATGGATTTCAGGAGTGTCAACACCCATCCTCCGTGAAAATCCAACATTCAGATCTTTAGTCTCGGCTTTTGAGAAAGGCGTTTTCAGTTTATCGAGATCCTGTTGCCTCACGGCGTGCACTCTCTGAGTCAGTTGGGGGCATGCAGTACAAGCATTTGTTTTTGAACCAGGGAAAGGATACGCGGATATCCGCAGAAAATCGAGATGACTCCCCCAAGTCTGCCCTAGTATTTTTGACCCTTGCCGTAGAAGCCCATGTCTGTAGCGAACAAAACACTCTACGAGGTCTTGCCTTTCTTCCAATGACGCAGGCTCCGGCAGGATGGAGCGGTAGGACCAAGTCCGTGACATTCTATGAGAGCAGCTATTGAAGGTTAGAAGAACTCGGTTGGGAAACCGGGTTTCTAGGAGGTTTTAACCGTGTTCTAAAGGCGTGAACCCTTGAATCTTTCCCTGTAGGTGACGCAACGTTGCTAATAGTTTGAGAAACAAAGAACAGGCAGGCTAGTAGCTCTGAATTCCCACCAATCCAGCATTTCTCCTGTTTCTTATGCACCAGAGATACTTCAATCCCTCCGGAACTGTGGGGTGCTTTCTCGTGGCGAAAGAGGTATCCTTTGCGTCATTTCTGTCGATAAAGGATCCGCTGAATATCATCATGAGCCCGATCATGACGACGGGGAGTTCATTGATAGGGGACACCGCCAAGATGTGTGGAACAGGTTCAGGATCACGGGCCCTCCAGCGCATGTGCCAGTTGCATAAGAAGGTGTGATCCCTCGATTGCTCTTTCAGGAATCGAATCATGTTGGATTTACCGACTACTAAAGAAGAAGTCGAGAGGTTGGTCTCCCATAGGGTTCCGGAAGATATTCACCTCGACTACAAACAGAGTGAAGCGGTTGATCACAGTAAAAGGGATGAAATCGCGAAGGACGTGTCCGCCTTTGCCAATTCAGACGGCGGTTTGATTATCTACGGAGTGGTAGAGCAGGGCTTTTCGCCCGTACGAATTGATGAGGGAATCGATCATCAGAAATTTAGCAGGGAGTGGCTCGACCAAGTCATCCGGAGTAAAATCACTCCTCGTGTTGATGATATAAGGATCGCCCAGATTCCTCTCTCGTCTGAAAGATCGCTCTATACTGTCTTGATTCAAAAGAGCTTTCGTGGGCCCCATCAAGCTCCCTCCAAGCACTACTATAAGCGCTACAATTTTGCGTCTGCGCCTATGGAAGACTACGAAATTAACGATGTTCGCCAGCGGCGGTGTACCGTTCTTCCCCTGGTGAGCATAGATGTTCGCTCTAGGCATGGCGCATTGATCTACCTGGTTGTCGGTAATAAGGGTGATGCTCCGGCTGAAGACGTGACCTTTGAGTTTCCTGAGAATTTTGCCTGGCTCAGCACACTAGCCAAGCCGAATTTATTTACGAGAGGTATTAAGTCACTTGCTCCGGGGAAGGAATTTCACTTTTTATACAGTCAGTTTGTCGAGGTAGCCAAAGACGGAAGCCAGATTCCTGGGCACTTTTCGATCACCGCCAGTTACACCCACCCTGATAGAGCACAACGGATCACAGAGGCTTTTTATATTGATATCCTTGACTACTTTCATTCGGAGATTTTCCATTCGGAACTTTACGATACAAGCGAGACAATTAAAAAGGAACTCAAGGACCTTACGCATCAGGTTGAAAAATTGAATAGAACCATTGAGCAGCTGGCTCCTCTCGGAGATGCCACAGGACTCAGCCTCTCTATTCCGACCCTCAAGAATCTACAACGCCTGGTTAGAGGGGAGCAAGATTTTGAAAGAATCAACCCGGCCAGCTGTGACATGCCTGTGTTTCGAGAACTACTCGGAGTTAATACCCAGATGGCGCTCCGGTTTCGGCACTTCTTTTTCGATTCCAATCCTGATAAGAAGATCGAAGAGATTGAAGGGGTCAGCGATGAGATGATTCAGAAGGCCAAGAAATACTTCATCATGTGATGTCATGGAAGGCCTGGTCGCAGAGCTGAGCGCCGCTTTCCTCTGTGCCGACCTCAAGAGAATCTTGGAGATCCGGGAAGACCACACCTACTACATCGGCCACTGGACAAAAGTCCTTCAGGAAGACAAGCACGTCACCTGCTAGGCTGCGGCCGATGCCCAACGCGCCGCCAATTACTTCCAGAACTTGTAACCAGCTGACCGCGTGAGGTAACGGTGTGGGTCTTTCTTTTCTCAGGTGTCGTCCAGCTTGCTAAGCTTTGTCCAACGAAAGATACCTATACATATGGACGTTGCATCTATTCTTGTGCACCAATTCAATGTAAAGTGGTTCCCGCAACCTATTGACGATGCAGCTAAAGAAACAACAAACCACGAGCACACGCGCCACAACACCGTTGCTTCTTAAGAAACACACGGCACCGCTTCGCTTTGTTCACCCGCGCGAAGGTCTCGTCACTATCCCGCTGCCGCCCAAGGTAAGAGATTTCCCTGAGCTCCGCTATATGGGTTCGAAGCACCGCCTGCTCCCTTGGATTCACAGTGTACTCGATACCTTTGATTTCGAGACTGCCGCGGATCCTTTCGTAGGGAGCGGATCCGTTAGTTATTTATTGAAGGCGATGGGAAAGCGTGTCATAGCCTCTGACTTCCTAAATTTCCCTACCACGCTCGCCATCGCAACAATCGAGAATAGTCACCTGTACCTTGACGGTCCGGCGCTCAAGCGAATCCTCAATCCTGTGAAGAACGCTCCGGATTTCATCGAACGTATGTTCTCAGGGGTGTTCTACACGCGTCCCGATCTCCGCTTCCTTGATCGCATTTCACACACCATCGAGAAACTCAATCATCCTCATCAGCAGGCGCTCGCGCGAGCAGCATTGTTTCGCTCATGCCTAAAGAAACAACCGCGCGGCGTTGACCTGGTGTATCTGGATCCGCCGTATGTTCCACGATCAGACGATAACTGCTATGTGAAGCGCTATCACTTCCTTGAAGGGCTCTCCTGGATCGACAAAAGGGGTCGGGAGTCTTTTCTTGACAAGATCGCCATGGTTCCGCTAGAACTCCGCCATGCCTCGCCGCCCTCGCCTCGCTGCTGGAGATCTCGCCTACCATGTTTTGAACCGCCGTGTCGGGCGACTGCTCTTGTTTGAAAAGCCCGCTGACTACGCCGCGTTTGAACAGATTCTGGCCGAGGCTCACGCCCAGACGAAGATACGCATCACTGCTTATTGTTTGATGCCGACTCACTGGCACCTCCTCCTGTGGCCGCGGCACGATGGAGAGCTCTCGGAAGTGCTGCGCTGGATCACCGTCACGCATACCCAACGCTGGCATGCCCACCATCACACCGTCGGCACTGGACCAGTCTATCAAGGCCGCTTCAAATCCTTTCCAGTCCAGACGGATGAGCATTTCTTGACGGTCGCACGCTACGTGGAACGCAATGCGCGACGAGCGAAACTCGTAGATCGGGCGGAAACATGGCAGGGGTCAAGCTTATGGAGGCGATCGCAAGGAGACGCCAAACTGACATCCTGGCTGAGTGACTGGCCGGTGGAGCGGCCACGGGATTGGGTAACGCGGGTGAATCGCCCTCACACCGTGTCAGAGCTGGAAGCGCTCCGTGTCAGTGTGCAACGAGGCCACCCGTTTGGAGCGGACGGCTGGGTACGGCGGATGGCAAAGCGATTTGGCATGGAATCGACCTTACGGCCGCGTGGACGACCAAAAGGCTCCTAAACAAAGACTCCCGACCCACTGCTGTCCAAAATAATCTGCCTTCAGTATCCTCCCTGCGTCAATGCTGCGTGTAAGACGGCTGTGGAGTTGATTTTCAGATGAGGTTGCCTCGGCTGCTGTCCAAGATCACGTGGCGAAGAG
>Ga0214472_10000533_pt1 | contig 46599 bp, 40 predicted proteins | sample RVTome_6_FD_207662 | JGI IMG/M metagenome (GOLD analysis project Ga0214472, IMG submission 207662) | Soil microbial communities from uranium-contaminated site in the Upper Colorado River Basin, Wyoming, United States - RVT140D175 | ecosystem: Environmental > Terrestrial > Soil > Contaminated >...
ATACCGCTTGTGCTCAGGGTCATAGCGGTGTAAATGGCCATTTGTTAAGCGCAGGAGAATCTGCAGGCCGTCAGCCGATGCCAGGAGTTCGCCCTCATCTGCGGTGATCACTTGCTGCGGCTGTACCCGAGTTTCGGCAATAAAAATACCTTCTAGCCGCCGCTCTTGCGGATAGGTACGGTTAATATAAACGGACAAGCCTTCAAAGGCATCGAGAAATTCGCCCGGCCGCAGTTCGTACAGCACCCGGCTGCGCGCCACATCGAGAAACAGATGTTTGACCCCTTGAAAACCCCAGGGTGATCCATACATCAGCATGGCACTTGAGAGCACGTAGACCAACCCAGCTGCCGGGAAAAGCGGCAACAACAGACGGTAGAAGCTAATGCCGGCGGCTTTGAGGGCGACGAACTCACTATCTGTCGACAAGCGATTGAAGGTCAGGGTGCAACCGACGAGAAATGCAATGGGGAGGGTCAAACCACTCACGGTCGGGAGTAAATAGGAGAACAATCTGACTACGGAGAAGATGTCGAGGTGGTAATTCAGCGCCAAACTGGCGATGCGGAACAATTTATCCAGAAAAAAAATAAACGTGGCAACCCCGTAGGCAAGACCGAATAAGGGCCAAAATTCGCTTAGAATGTACCGATCAACGAGACGCATCCACAACCCATCAGTATCCCAATTCTTGTAATAAATGCCCTGACCCAAGACGCATGACCGTCTTCAAAAACGGATCGATATCCTTGCCAATGCGCGACGTGTAGACCGCACCATCGCTCGCGCCACGAAATTCCTGGGTTGACGTTTGATACAGGTTGTTGACGTCGTGAGGCGCCTTCTCATAATTGAGCACGTCCGGCACCCAAGGTTCTTGCAAAAATTCGAACGTACCCCGCAGGACCATTTCCGGATCGCTAACCAGTGCTTCATAGCGCAGCTCATAATAGCGATCTTTCGGTAGTGTCTTGCCGAAATCACGGGCGAGGGTAATATACTCGCGCCACCGATAGGCTGCGGTTTTCACCGCGCTCATATAGCCCCAACGCTTGTGATACGACGATACCACATCTCGCCCATTGCGGATCATGTGAATCAGTTGGCAATCGGGATAAAGTTGATTGACCAGTGGCAGATGTCGCGTGTATTTCGGCGTTTTCTCCGCCCACCGTTGTTTGCCGCGCTGTTGGGCGTATTCCAGGTGAAAGGTATGGAAAAAGGTTGCCGTCTTTTCGTACCATTGCTCCTTGTCGACTCCAAAGCGTTCGATCCGAGCTCCATGCCGGATCACAATATCTGCAAGATCAACGAGAAAGTGTGACTCTGGGCCACAGCTAATATGGGGGTGCGAATCCAGCATTAAGCGGAGAAGGGTAGTGCCTGAGCGAGGGCAGCCAATAATAAAAATCGGCCGATAGTCTGGTTGACTCATGTCCAGAGGCTCCGCAGTTAAGATCCGAGGATAGTATTGATACCACGGATAAAATTTTTCGCCATATTCTCGACGGTTAAATGTCGAATGGATGGCCAAGCTTGAGAGCGAATCCGGCTCCATTGATCCGTATCTTGCAAATGTGTATCGATCGCCTCTGCATAGGCTGCCGGGCTGACCTCTCGGTGGCAAATAATCGAATTTTCTTCATTGAGATAATCATACTCAGGATTGTGAATGGGAGAATCAATAATCACTGGCGTGAGATCAAAACACAAGGCTTGAAGCGGCCCGAGGCCAACCGCACCAGGAAAGGTATACAAGTCACTTATCATATAGTAATAGTTGATCTCTTCTTCAGAGACAGAACCCTTATAGCTAATTGAATCTTTACCACAGGTTTCTTCAAACTTAGTAATATAAGATGTATCACCACCGCCAATGACAATTAAGTGATACTGTGGATTCCTGCGCTTTAGTATGGCAAACGTCGCGATTAAAAAATCCAAACGCTTTCTTTTATTGAGCCGTCCAACAAAGAGTAGCACTCTTTTACCTTCTAAACCCTCACTCTTCTTATAGTCATCTCTAGATCGAATATGTTCTTCATAGATCGACCGAAGATTTTCTATATCTATTGTATTGTATAAGGTAAAGATTCTATCTTCACTGAGTCCCTGTTCCTTCATAAAATCATGAACGCTTTTGGTATAGGCAAAGAAACCATCTGACCGGCAGGTGATCCATATCTTTGCCTTTTCAGAGAGACCTTTTAAGCCTGTGGCATTTTGCACCGATGTATCCCTGCCTTGACCCCAATAGGCGATGGGTTTACCCAAAAAGCGCCATAGGTAGGTGAGGGGGTACGACAGATTATGGATGCTATTGCCCACCACGATAAGGTCGTATTGCCACGCGGTGAAGGGAAACGTCTGAAATACGGTGCGCTGATTGCCAAACTTCAACTCATGGGTGCGCACGCATTTGACCTTAAAACCAAAGGTCTCGTGATCAAGCGCTAAAAAAAATTGTTTTCGCGTCTCATCGGCATCATAAATAACGGTGAAATCCCACCCGTTTGGACGCAGGCGTTCCACTTCTTGATAGAACCGCACCCGGTAATGAGGAATCGTGGATTGGTGAGCGATGAGGACGCGTTTGACGGACATAAATCAAAATCCTGCCGTGTCTAGACAAGGGGCATATAGTTGTTACTACCACAATCATACAATGAAATGGCAGGGTTGACCCGTTGAAAAATGTTACCTCCCCAACACCTCACGCTGAGCCTCAAACAACTGATTAATTCCTACCCGCCCTAGTTCCAATAGCTGTAACAACTGATCCTGGCTAAACGGCTCGCCCTCTGCCGTGCCTTGGACTTCTACCAGGCGACCGTTGCCGGTCATCACGATGTTCATATCCACGTCAGAGGTCGAATCTTCCGCGTAATTCAAATCCAGCTGCGGCGTCTCGCCCAAGATACCCACACTCACTGCTGCCACCGCGTCTTTAAGGGGTATCACCGAGAGCAACCCCTGCTGCATCAAATGCTGTAAGGCCAGGTGCAGCGCGATATAGGCGCCGGTGATCGAGGCACAGCGCGTGCCGCCATCGGCCTGGAGGACATCGCAATCGAGCCAAATCGTGCGCTCGCCGAGGTTGGGTAAGTCCGTCACCGCCCGTAGCGAGCGGCCGATGAGGCGCTGAATTTCCAGGGTGCGGCCACCTAAACGGCCCTGTGAGGCCTCTCGCCGCGATCGGGTCGAGGTGGCGCGGGGTAACATGGCGTACTCCGCCGTTACCCAGCCCTCGCCGGAGTCACGCCTGAATGGCGGAATGGATTCTTCGACTGAGGCCGTACACAGCACGTGCGTATCACCCATCTTGATGAGCGCCGAGCCCTCCGCGTGTTTGTTGACGTTTGGCGTGATGGTCACCGGTCGAAGTTCGTCAGACAGTCGTCCGTCGGGTCGCATCGTGAGTTCCTCATAGCATGAGATAGGTTAGACAAGAGGTTTGGGGCCGGCTATCAGCCGTGTCGTCGTTTAAACCGCTAAACGTTGCCAGGACGCCTCCACCGCATGCCGCAGTTCATGTAGGCCGTCGTTATTCCAAATGACCTGATCTGCCTGGGCGATGCGTGCGTCGTTGGTCATCTGGGCATTAATACGGGCGCGGGCTTGCGCTTCGCTAAAATTTTTGTAGGTCTGCAACCGGTTGATGACCACGTCTTCCGATGCCACCACCACCCACAATTCCTCCACCAGGCTGCGCCAACCGGCCTCGATCAAGATGGCGGCCTCGACCGCGATGACGCGATTCGGGTCGTGGGTGCGAATGTAATCAATCTGGCCTTGAATGTAGGCATAGATCTTGCCGTGCGTAATTTTATTGAGGGCCTCCAGTTTTTCCGGCGCACTGAAGACGATCGGGCCGAGTTTGGTGCGGTCAATCGTGTGATCGGGAGCGAGGACCTCAGGGCCGAAAGCTTCGACGATTTCGCGCCATGCAGGTGTATCAGGTTGATAGATTTTGTGCCCGACGATGTCGGCATCGATGACCAAGGCGCCGAGTTCGCCCAGGATGTGCGAGGCTGTACTCTTGCCCGAACCAATGCCGCCGGTGATGCCCAGAATCGTAACCAAAGTTGCTTCTCCCCTATGTCGTTAAGCCGCGATAGACCTTCGGGAGTTCGTCCGGCAACGCGGTGATGTCGTCAATCACCAGGTATTGTTGATCCGGGCACATGTCACGCAAATAATCGTGTCCCGACGGATCGACGGTGATACAAAACGTTTGGATGCCTTTGAACTGTGCCTCGCGCAAGGCCATCATGGTGTCTTGAATGCCATAGTCCTTGCTTTTGCGATCTTTGCCGTAGTCGAAATCCTGCGGATAGCCGTCGCTCAACATCAGCAGCGTTTTGATGCGTGCATCTTGACGTTCAAGTTTGCGGATCGCATGCCGGATCGCCGGTCCCATACGCGTGCTTCGGTGCGGCTTCATCGCCGCAATACGTCCCTGCGAACGGCCGTCGTAGGTCTCGTTAAATTCCTTGGCGATAAAAAACTCTACCTGATCGCGGCCATAGCCGGAAAAGCCGTAAACCGCATAGGCGTCTCCTAGGGTTTCCAGGGCTTCGGCCATCAGTACCAACGCCTCTTTTTCCACATCGATAATGCGTCTCCGATGGGGGCCTTTTTGCGGTTTGACGGGCGCCTGATAATCGTCCTCGACGACAAAACCCGAAAAATCGAATTTCCTTGGCGGGGTCGGTTCGGAGACCTCGATCTCTTGGGTCTCTGGTTTTTCCAGCACTTCGTCGTCCGTCGAAGCGCTCATGTCCAGGAGAAATACCGCTGCCACATCACGGTCCCGCTTTTGCCGGCGGGTGTACACTTTTTCCGAGGGCATGTTGCCGGCCCGGCGATCGATATACGCCTCAATCGCACTGTCGAGATCGATTTCCTCACCGTCGATGAGACGCTTTATTTTTTTGAACATTTCTGGTTTTAGGAGTTGGAACTGCTGGCGGATTTGATGGAGCAACGCCGCGTGTCGCTGTTTGGTCTCCTGAATAAAACTCGTGTCCGCCTCCTCCAGCACGATTTCGTTGAGACGGCACCAGCCTCGCCGGTAGTCTTGAATTTGATAATCCCACTCGTCGTAGAGGTAGGTGTACTCGACCGCCGGCAGATCGCCCAGTGCGTCGCCAAGCTCGGTATCCAGGGAATCGATGGCTTTTTGTAGCGCTTCCAGCCGTTTGATGGCATCGCGCAATTCGTTTTGCCGGCCTTCTAAATCAGACAGAAACAGGCCCGATGTGCCTTGCAAATCGCCTTCTTGCAGGCTCGTAATCTCGACGTTACCGTTTTCGAGCAGCTCCTTCAACACCTCGGGTGGAAGCGGGCTCAAGCCCTCTTGCAACCGGTCGAATTCTTCTGTGAATTCTTGCAGTTGCAGCTTTTTCTCAATCAAATCCGGCTTGAGGTCGCCGCGATACTGCACCGGTTCCGTGCCGATCGCCGGTGCATCGCTCTCGGGCATCATGGGCATCGCGTCGGCGCCCTCACCGGCTTGCTGAAACATGTCCGCGAGCGCCATCATATCCGCATCGTCATCCATCGCCGCCGTCAAGGCCTCCAACTCCGCCAGGGTCTCCGGGGCGAGTTGGACCATGGCGTGCTGCGGAATTTGCATCATCAGATGATAGCATTCGGTCACTGCCGTGGCGGTCTCGTAGACCGTGGCGTCCGGGCGTTCTACCGGTTGGCTGCGTGCGTGTAAACGTTGCAAAAGAAGGCGGAGGACTGGCGGGATAACGGCGATCAAATCGCCCCCGAGGGTCAGTTGCAGCAGTCCCTCCAACAACGCTTGCCGCAAGGGCAGGGCAGACAGGTCCGGTCGTTGGGTGAGACTGTGCCGCATGAGCCGGGTTAAATCTTTCTGCAGACCCTTGTATTGCCGGGCGAGAAAGGCATCGATGCGGGCATCTTCCAAAATGGTGAAGAGCTGCCGAGCGTAGTCGGGCTGATCAAATGACGAGAAAAATTGTTCGAACGCACTCGCCCGATTCGAGTCGATTTGAGGCCGTGGCAAAAGCGGTTGCACATGCGGCGCATGGCGCTGCCAATCGCCGAGTCGAAACGTAAACGTACCGCAGTCGTAAAACCCGAGCTGGTGGAGAATGGCGACCTTGTACACGGCAAAATTCTCTGGCGCGGTGTCGAACGTATCCACATACCCCGGCACAAACAACGCGGTGCCATCGGACGAGGGCAGATCGTGATCGCCCCGCTGCAAACCTGGAGGCATGTGCTCGGCATTGCGAAGCTCAAAGCGCCGCGCGGCGGAGTCGCTGCGCATCGTGGTGCTAAACGCTTCGGTGTAAAGCGACAACACGCGCTGCACATCCGCCAAGGCCACGTGTCCTTGCAAATCGTGCAAGCGCTCGAGCGCGGTGCTGGATTCCAACGCAAAATACGCCTCGCCAGCATGGGTATTTTGCGCGGTCAGCTCCAGCCCGGTATCGACCCAGAGTTGGAGGCGATCGCTCGGCAGCCGTTGCATGAGCCCGGGCATATGGTCTAAAAAGGCCAACATGCCTTCAGGCGTCGCCTTGGCAATACCGGCGCACCATTCCATCGCCTGGCGCCGCTGCCCCGCCGAGAGTAGGGCCAGGGTGCCGTTCAGCACGCGTAAAAACGTGGTGGCATGCGCGACTTTAGAGGCCAACAAGGTGGTGGCGATATCATGCACCAAGGTCATGAGTTCGGTGCCTAGTCGCAGGGCCAAATCAGGATAGCGCTCCAGAAACTGCAGGGCTAAATCGGTGGCGAGGGGTGCCATACGCTGCGCCAATTCCCATGGCACCGAGGGGTCTGAAAGGTGGTCTTGATCGACGAACACGCGGCTGATGTCAAAAAACGACCGCGCTTTGGCCACCCCGGTGCGAGCGAAGCATTGACCCAGACGCTGCCAGAGTTCGTACACGGGGGCGGCATACCGCGTATAGATCGCCGGGCTCGCCTGAAAATAGGCGGCGGTCAGCGACGGCTGGGCCGGGTGGTGTTGGAGATACCAATGTCCACCGGCGATCCAGGTATGGGCGTTCTCCGGGGTGTGCTGCGGGGCAATCATGCGGACGGCGCGGAAAAACGTGGTGGCGACATCGGCGGAGTGGCGGGCGAACCCTCTGCCCGTGTCTGCCCATTGCCAAAGCGCAGCGGGTTCGATGTGCTGCAGCAAAAAGGGGCTCACATGGCAAAATGCCTCGGCACTCTCCCAAGCGCGCCAGCCGCTTTGCGCCAATGTTTCACAGTATCTCGCCCAGGTTGCGAAGTCCTCGGGGCTAAGCTGCGCCGCGAGCCTCGGGGCCACCTCGGCGAAGTGGCGAGCCAGCGACGACGACACACCGGAGAGACGTTGATGGACCTCAGGTAACGGGATCGGATGTGCTTCCATTAACCTCTCTCCCGGCAAACGTCTCTCCATGACAGCCATGCGTCAGGGGAAAATCGTCGCGACGATTTCGGCCACGGCGCGTTGGACTTCGGCATCGTCTGTGATCGCCCGGCTAATCGCCACATCACAAGCACGGTGCACACTGATGCCCCGGGCCATGAGTTGTCCGGCATACACCAGCAGGCGAGTGCTGACGCCCTCTTCAAATCCGTGTTGGCGGAGTCGCCTCACTTTGGCACCGAGGGCCGCCAAATCTGCTGCCATATCACTGTCGACACCGCTCTCATGCGCGATAATACGCGCTTCATGTTCGGCTGGGGGGTAGTCGAACTCTAGGGAGACAAAGCGTTGCCGCGTGCTCGGTTTGAGATCTTTGAGCACGCTTTGGTAGCCGGGGTTGTACGACAGCACAAGCAAAAAATGCTCGTGCGCATTGAGAATCACGCCCTGCTTTTCAATCGGTAGAATACGGCGGTGATCGGTGAGCGCATGGATGAGTACCGTGGTGTCTTTGCGCGCTTCCACCACCTCATCCATATAACAGATCGCACCGCTACGGACAGCTCGGGTGAGCGGCCCATCGATCCAGACCGTCTCATCGCCAACCAGCAAATACCGCCCGACCATGTCGGTCGAGCTCAAATCTTCGTGGCAAGCCACGGTAATCAGCGGGGTGGGGACCTCGGCGTGGCTAGCCGACGCCGTGTCGCGGTAGATCTGATAGGCCATATATTCCACAAACCGGGTTTTGCCGCACCCTGTAGGGCCCTTGAGCAACACTGGCAGGCGCGCTTCATAGGCCGCGCGGAACACTTCCACTTCATCGCCGATGGGCAAATAGTAGGGTTCAGTCTCAAGGCCGTGTGCTTCGACTGCTGACCTATCGCGTCCGTCACGCGTATCGAGCGTTCCCATGTTACCAGCCCTCGATGTGTCGGTATCGTTTTGAGGTTTGGCTCGGGATATAACAGGGCCCTGACTTACGCTTCTCCAGCATCACCGCCTGGCAGCGCCGCTGCTTGATCGCGACAATGACATCAGCTTCCGCGTGAATGGGGTCATCGAACTGCGTGGCGTAGCGCCCGATGCCGAGGTCGGAGTGGGCATCACTGCCCCCGGTGGGGGCTTGGCCCAGTAAGTCGCACACCTCCATGGCCAGTTTATTCTCCCGGTCGATACTGCCGCCGTTGCACACTTCAATGCCATCGGAGAGTTCAAATACCCGGCGATTTGCCGCCTCTTCCAGGGTGGTTGGCGCTTCTTCTTGCCCGTTGCGGAAATCGCGCGTAAAAATTTTGCGAAACGGATGGGCCACCACCATGGCTGCCCCATGGTCGTCGACGATCTGGCGCAGTTTTTCCGCTTTGAGAATGCCGGAAAGATATTCATTGAGGCCGTAAACCAAGATATGCCCCAAATCCGTGCTCACTTCCATGCCACGCAGAAATAAAAAATGGTGCTCCGCCACCAGATCGCGAACGAGAAAGCGGTCCCAGCACCGGTCGTGTTCCGTCACCACCACCCCATCCAGGCCGAGACTTCTGGCGTGTTGAATGAGTTCGACGGGACTCAAATTGCTGTCTGCCGACTCTGTGGTATGGATATGCAAATCAAAGATCACGTCTTAAACCTTCCGCAGGTGTATGGTGTTCGCTCATCGCTGGTAGTGTGTTTGCATGCGCACCAGGCCTTAGCTTCACCCAGAGTCTCCCGTCACCTACACAAATGACCTGATCGCCATTGTATTTATCTATCCGGCGCTGTTGGCTTGAGCACACCAAGGGTGGCGTGGACCGCGAGTTGTGGAACGCCGTTTATCGAGGTTGAATGAAGGGCATTTTACTTGAGCAGATATATCATTACCTGGCCGGTGATGTCAAATAAAATCCCTTGAGATGTCCCCTGCGCGCTTCTCAAGCCCTGATACCAGGCGGCGCAACTGATCTACTGCTGCCCGTCAATGTGAGCCGAGCCACCCAAGACGACGACCTCAAAATGAGGTTCCGTATCGGACTAACGCCGCCAATGCCAGTCGCTGTACCAGCGTTTCAGCGTCGCTGGCGCAACCCCACAGAAAAAAAGCCCCACAATCACATTATTTTTTACCGTGGTATACCCCACGCCTTCGTTGAGCCAGCGGCGTCCCGAGGTCTGCACCGGCTCAGGTACGAGCGCGAGCCGTCCGTGCCGCCGCATGGCGCGTACGAGTTTGACGTCTTCGAGAAACGGCTCGTCAGCATAGCCGCCGAGCGTTTCAAATAAGCTGCGGCGCACGAAGAGGGCTTGGTCGCCGTAGGGCAACTGGGCGAAGCGCGAGCGCAGATTGGCGCCCCACGCGATCAGCCGTAGGCCCGGCGTTGGCGGGGTGATCACCAGGCGAAATGCGCCACCTGGGGCTTGCGGCACGGCGTCCTGCGGCGATTGCATGGCGCGGCGCACCACATCGAGACCGCCTGACGGCAGGAGGGTGTCGGCATGCAGAAACAGGAGAATATCCCCTGTCGCGTGAGCCGCTCCCAGATTCATTTGCCGGGCCCGTCCGGGTGGGCTGCTCAGTACATGTGGGGTGAACTTGCGGGCGATGTCGAGGGTTTGATCGGTGCTGCCCCCGTCGACCACAATGAGTTCGTCACCTAGCGCTAATAGGACGTGAGAAAGCGTCGTGGCGAGCTGTGCTTGTTCGTTGATTACCGGCACAATGACTGCGATTGTGCAACCACGGTCAGACGGTTGGGGCATGGGCGTGCGAGTCCTGTGCGGTCAGGGAAAGCGGTGCGAGCGCGTGTAAAAACGTCTCGAACGTCTGGGCCAGAGGGGACAGCGCCCGCCCGGTATGGCGAATGACTGAGAAGTGCCGGCGGATGCTCAGCCCGTCGATGGGGACCGTGCGAATGCTGCCGGCCTTGCGCTCATCTGACAGGGCCAGGCTGGACATGATGGACACGCCGAGACCAGCTTTAATGCCTTGTTTGATGGCTTCCGTGGTCCCCATTTCGGCCATGACGTGTAGACGCGCCGGGGGCAAACCGGCTTCGGCTAAGGCGCGCTCGACGACCAGGCGCGAACCGGAACCGCGTTCGCGCTGGATAAAGGGAACGGTGGTGAGGGCATCCTTGGTCACCCTGTCGAGATTGGCCCACGGATGATCGGCCGAGACAGCCAGCACGAGTTCATCTTCAACAAACGGGTAGTAGGCCACGTGGGTATGGGACACCTGGGCGCCGACGATGCCGAGTTCGAGGTCGCCGCGGACCACGCGTTCCAGGGTGTCCATGGTGTCGGTGATATGCAGAACAATGGTGATGCCGGGATATTGGGGCTGAAATTGGCCGAGGATGCGCGGCAGCACATACTGCCCCGGGATGCTGCTGCCGCCGAGAATGAGTTCGCCTCGCAGGCCGTCACGCAGTTCTTCAAGGCCTTGCAAAGCGGCATGTTTGGTGTCGACCAAGCGCTTGGCGTGGCTGTAGAGAATCTCTCCGGCATGAGTGAGCTGGACATCGCGTCCAAGCCGGTCGAATAACACCAGGTTGAGCGCGGCTTCCAGGGTTTTGATATGGCCGCTGACCGTGGGCTGGGTGAGCGACAACGCCGCCGCGGCTTTGGAAAAACTCCGGTGCTTGGCCACATAATAAAATATTTCCACCTGCCGTAAATCCATCGCTTAGCTCATGGTTGATGCATCTTAAACGACATGGGGACAGATGTCACCGCCACCCCCCGCCACCCCCGGAAGATTTCCCTAGGCACATTTGGCTATTGTATCTATTCTGCCCATCCCGCTACAATCCCAGCTTGCAGGGGACCAGGCGTGCGGCGCGATGAGATCAAGTGGTCGTCATCACTCTCCATCTAGGGTATTGTGGTTATGCATTGGTTTGATATCAGTGTCGGTTTTGTCATGGTGCTCGGGGGCATTAGAAGTTATTTTCGTGGCCTCACCCGAGAGGTGATGTCCACCCTCGGTTTGATCGCCGTTTTTGTCCTAACGATTTGGGGGTACGCGTATGTCCCCCAGTACTTCGAAGCCGTGATCGCATCGCCATGGTGGCGCCGCATCGCGGTCTCTCTCGTGCTGATCATCGTGGCCGCCGGCGCCTATATGCTGTGGGCGAAGATGGTCGAACGCCTGCTTCACGTTGCCCGGCTGTCGATTCCTGACCGCCTTCTCGGCGGCCTGTTTGGCATGGTCAAAGTGGGGGTGTTGATCGCCTCGGGTTTCGTGTTGCTCATTCAGGCCACGCCGGATCGAGTCGCCACGGCGGTGCCGGGTTCGAAATTGGCCCCCCCGTTGTTACAGACCGCGCAGATCATCGCCACCATGCTGCCCCGTGAGGTGAAGAATGCGTTTTGGCGTGCTTATAGCCATATCCGGCAACAGGTTGGCCACCATGCTGCCCAACCCTCTCGCACCGCACCTGCAAAAGTTGATTCACCTCCACCTTTGCAGGACCCCAAACCGCCTGCGGATGTTTCTGAAAATGACGACCGCGCCTTGCGCCAGCTCATCAAAAAATATGCAAAAGAGCGGTGATCCCAGGACTCGGTGGGGGCTGATCAACCCCACCGGGCGGATGTCTTACGATGTCGAGGCGCCCTGCATTTGCTGTTTGAACGACTGACGGACACGCTGATTCGCCTCGATCAGGCGATCCATGCGGGCGGTGGCCTCGTTTTGGAAGAAATCTGTAATCAGCAGGAGAACCAATTTGCCCGCGAGGGTGTTCACATTGGCGATTTCAGGCAGTTTCCGGGGCGACGGATCTCGCTGGTAGTGGTCGAGTTCGGCGGCGATGACGTCGTTGTTGCACACTTCATCGAAATGGTAGCGGTAGCGCAGGCGAACGTAGTCGCGCTCTTTCACTTCTTCGCCACCGACTTCATGAACGATATTTTCCATATCCGTGGCAATCGGCTGTTTTTCATCGAGAGCGATCACCTCTTTAATGGCGCTAAAGTAGCTCGCGAAATCATTGCGATCGAGCAACTCGTCCTGCGGAATTTTGGAGCTGATTTCAAACTCCAAACTCCCCTCATGCAGTTTGGCTTGGCTCGTTTCATAGGTGATCTCATCAAAATTAAAGCGATTTTCTTTCTTGAGTTGGTATTTCGATTGAAAGGTATCGATACTCCCGGCAATACCTTGACAAGCGAATTGCAGAAACAGCTGATCGCGAAAATTTGGCATACTACGTCTCCCCGGCGGACGCTATTAACATCTGTCGTACTGGCCGGTCAACGGTGCAAACATCATCTCCGATGGTGCACAATCGATCCGGCACATAGCTGACGATACGCGGTTTTCTGTGACAAAACAGTATGGATTTTATAGGTTAAAAGGATTTTTTGCAATCTCCTGAAAGGTGTGCCCCAAGGCTGCGATCGTGTTTGGTTGTGCGGGGTCGAGCACCTGGATTTGATCAGGCTGTAGAGGACTGGTGTGTAATAAGCGTTCGCGGCCGGTGGCATGTCCGGTAAACGCCATTGCTGTATGTTGGGCGACCCATTGCCACAGAAAAGATTGTGGAGGGCCCTCTTGCAAGCATGACGGCGTATAGAATGCAGTTCCTGGGAGTCGGAGATACGTCGCCGTATATAGGGTGAGATAGATCGTGGGCAGCGCTCCCCAAGCTTGCAGAGTCGCGAACGGTTGCTCACGGTGCAAGAGGCATAAGAACGTAAATAGACGCGTGTGCAATGCGGTGTCATGCCAAAACGCCGGCTCTAGGGCAATGAGCCGCGCCGCCTTCAGACGATAGAGCGTGTGGGGAATGACATGGCGGCAGGTGGGCGGCAGGTCGCTGGCGTCGGCGGGGCGCAGTGCCGGGTCATGGGCCAGGGCTGCCAGGGTATTGGTCGAGAGTAGCCAGTGCACGTCAAAGCCGTTGAGCGTGGTGAGAGCTTTGGCGCATTGGCGCAGGGTTTGCGCGTGATGTTGAGGCGAATGGGTGAGGGTAGGATCACTTACCAAACCGATATGCATGTGGTTTAATCTCGTGATGAATAAGTAAAAAATGGATCCTTCTTAGGAGAATTGTAGGCTGATGTTTACGCGCATCCAAATTCAAACCGTGTCTTGGTGCAATCGCAGTTGCGCCTTTTGCCCGTCCGGTAAATTTCCCGTGGACAAAACGTTTATGTCCCTAGATGTGTATCATCGCGTGATCGATCAACTGCAGGCGCTAAATTTTAGTGGCCGCATCTCACCCTATTTGATGAATGAATCATTGCTCGACAAGCGTCTGCCGGCGATGATCGCTTATGCACGGCAGCAGTGTCCGGAGAGTTGGATCGCGATTAATACCAATGGTGATGCCTTGTCCGAATCTCTCGCCGCTCGCCTCTTTGAGGCCGGGTTGAATTGTATGGATGTCAATGCCTATGACGACGCGTCCCAATATGCGGCCTATATGGAGCTGGCTGAGCGCGTGGCCGCGCGGCATCCCGAGATACAACTGACGAGCGGTTATCTAGATCCGAATTTCAATGCGACTGCATTGCCACGCCACACCAAGCTGTTGCACTGCCGTGATATGAGTGACTGGGAGCGCCGTTTTAACGACAAGCTCGATGTCGCGGATTTGATCAACCGCGCCGGCAATGTTCCCGGCGCCTCGAACTTGGCAGAGCCGCTCGCCTTGGGCTGCGAGCGCCCGTTTCAACAAATGTACGTCAACTATCGCGGTGAGGCGGTGTTGTGTTGTAACGACTGGCGTTTTGAAGTCGTCATGGGTGACACCGCCGAGGCGTCGCTGCCCGAGATCTGGAACAATGACAAATACCGGCTCTACCGTGAACATCTGCAGCGCCAAGACCGACATTTGCCGTTGTGCGCGCTGTGCGATTACCGGGGTAAATAAAGCCAGCAAGCGCCTAAGACGCTTGTCGCAACACCCGTTTGTCGCCCATGCGAACGGTAATGCGTTGATTGTCGAAATACTCCAACAGCGGAATCGCATACTTGCGCGAGATCTGGAGGAGGTCGCGAAATTCACCGGCGGTCAACTCGCCCTGTTGCTCCAGGTGCGACCGCAATTGTTGCTCGATGTGAGTGAGCACGGTGCGGTGGTAGAATAAATCGCCCTTGAGCCGCACCAATCGATCTTGATCCACGAGCACCTGGAGCATGGCCCGGTCGCCAGCTCGGGTGAGTTTTTGGGCCTCAAGCGCTTCGTCAGCGCTTGGCGGCTGGTGCTTGGCATCGAGATAGACCCGTTCAAGCGCATCCGCCACGGCTTGACGCTCGGGCGACAAGTCGACGGTGTGACCGGCTAGTTTGACTTTATCCCGGCTCACCTCCAGCGTGTTCTCGGCTGATAAGGCTTGCACCAGAGCGGTAAATACTTTTTCTTCCATGCGCGGAAACTTGCTGCGCAGCTCCTCGGTGAACATCGCCGGTTTCAGTGGGTTGTCTCGGTGAAAGGTCTCGATCAGATTGAGGATTTGCTGACGCGCCTTGTCGTATTGCTCGTGGTGGAGTAACCACGGGGGATCGTTTTCCACCGCCACGGCAGTGCCCTGTTGCAATAGGGTGTCTACAATGCCGCGCAAGGTGGGGGCATCGAGGGCGCTATGGAGCAAGAGTTCGGACCATTTGAGACCGGCATATTCGGCATTGGTGAGATGTACGGTAATGGCGTCGGCAGTAGAGCCGTCGCGCAAAATCGCCAACTGATCGATCACTTGAGGCCGGTAGCGTTTGTGTTTCGCCGGTAGGGTATTGAGTATCATCCCGCCGCCAATGGTTTGAATGGGAGAGTAACTGCGCAACACATAGCGGTCTTCCGGTGCGGCCACGGCGGGTGCTTCAAGCCGCAGCTGCGCGACGGTCTCTTCACCTTGCTGCAGCTCGTCGCGGTCGAGCAGGATGACGCGCCCCATAATTTCGCTAGTGCCGACATGGAAACGCACCCGAGTCCGGTTGGTCAGGGGTCTCGGCGCCGCATCGAGGAGTTTGAGGGTGACGTCAAGCATGTGGGTCACCGGAAAGCGTCCGGGCGCAGTGAGGATATCGCCGCGTTGGATCTCCACCCGGTCCACCCCCTGCAGATTGACCGCCGTGCGTTGCCCGGCCAGGGCCATGGGAACCGCTTCGCTGTGCACCTGCAGGCCGCGCACGCGGGCGCTGAGTCCGGACGGCAAGATGTCGATGCGGTCTTCCAGATGTAAACTGCCGGAAAACAGGGTGCCGGTCACCACTGCACCAAAGCCGCGCATGGTAAACACTCGATCTACCGGCAAGCGCACCGGGCCGTTGACCGAACGGGGGTTGAGCGCGCGGCAGATGTCGTTCAGGGTGGCGATCAGGGTGTCCAGGCCCGCACCGGTTTTCGACGATACCGGCACAATTGGTTTGCCTTCGAGAAACGTCCCTTGCAGAAACTCAGCCGTGTCCTCTTGTACCAGTTCTAGCCAGTCCGACTCCACCATATCGGTTTTGGTCAGGGCGACGAATCCCTCCCGCACCTGGAGCAGCTCGCAGATGGCGAGGTGCTCTCGCGTCTGGGGCATCACCCCTTCATCCGCAGCGATGACCAGGACGACGAGGTCGATGCCGCCCACCCCGGCCAGCATATTTTTGACAAATCGCTCGTGCCCGGGAACATCGATAATGCCAAGCCGGATGTCGTCATCGAGAAGTAGGGATGCGAATCCCAGCTCAATGGTGATGCCACGCTCCTTCTCTTCTTTCAAACGATCGGTATCCACCCCGGTCAGTGCCCGGATTAAACTGGTTTTACCATGGTCGATATGGCCTGCTGTACCAAGGACGATTTGTTTCATAGGGTGGGTACCCGTTCTTGAAGTGCCGTGGCGATTTCCGGAATTTCCGCATCCTGCACGGTACGCAAATCGAGAAGATATTGGTCCTGAGCAATCCGTCCGATAATCGCCGGTTGCCGGCACCGTAGGTAACGTTCCAAGTCTGCCACCGAACAAAATACCGGCTGCAGGGCTAACAATTTCGTGGGCAACTGCGCCATCGGCAAGGCGCCGCCGCCAACCGCTGACGTGCCATCCACGAGGCTGGGCCGGTAGGTGGCCTGCGCCGCTCCCGAGAGCCGACGTTTGAGTCGATTCGCCCGTCTAGCAATATCTTGAGGCGCCATGCAGAGCATGTGCAAGGTCGGGATGTGCTGAATGGCCCGCTCCGGATCGGAGTAGAATTTCAGCGTCGCTTCCAAGGCCGCCACCGTGAACTTATCAACCCGCAGAGCCCGATTCAAGGGGTGCCGGCGCACTGTATCGATATAGGCAGATTTGCCTACTAAAATACCCGCCTGCGGGCCACCGAGAAGCTTGTCGCCACTGAACGTCACCACGTCCACCCCACTCGCGACCACTTCCGGCACGGTGGGTTCCTCCGGCAAGCCGTAAGGGCGGAGATCGATCAGGGTGCCGCTGCCGAGATCTTCCATCACCACGACGTTGTGCGCCTGGCCCAACTGGACCAACTCTGGCAGCGCCACTTCCGAGGTGAAACCGACAATGCGGTAATTGCTCGTATGCACCCGCAGCAACATCGCGGTTTGGTCGTTAATCGCCTGGGCGTAGTCCCTCGGGTGGGTTTTGTTGGTGGTGCCGACCTCGCGCAAGATGGCGCCGCTGCCGCGCATAATATCGGGAATGCGGAAGGCACCGCCAATTTCGATGAGCTGGCCGCGCGAGACGATGACCTCCCGGTTCGCGGCCAGAGCCTGTAGGGCGAGGAACACCGCCGCTGCGTTGTTGTTGACCACGAGGGCGGCCTCCGCTCCGGTCAGCGCTTTGAGAGCCGTTTCCACATGGGCGTAGCGCGACCCCCGTCGACCTTGCTCCAAATCGTATTCGAGGTTGCTGTAAGAGGCGGCCACGGTTTGCAGATTCTTTACGGCTTCGGGCGCCAACAGCGAACGGCCGAGATTGGTGTGGATCACCACTCCGGTGGCGTTGATCACCCGCTGCAATCGATACGCCTGGCTGGAGGCGAGTTGGACGTGGATGTGTTGCGTGATGGTATCGAGATCCATGGGCAGGGCATCTAAGACCGCCGTGTCCGTGGTCTGAAGAATTTGTCGACGGTACGCGTCGAGGACTTGGCGAACCTCGGCGGTAACGGCATGGCGCGAGAATTGTTCGATCCAGGTTTGCACCTGATCGTGCCGGAGAATTGCATCGACCGCCGGTAAGCGCTGTAGATACGTGGTGTGAACATGTGCCATAAGTGACGTCTATCGTATGTGTAACGACGCCTGATTGGAGTCGTTTTGGGTTGTCTTTCCCCTTTTCTGTGGGACATATGGTAGCATATTGTATAGCGCCTTGGCGCAAAACACCAGATGGATGCCAGATGTCAAATGCCCTCTTTGCATCTCACACAGGTTTCAGTGGCTGGCGCGTTGACGGCAGAGAAGCTAGCCCATAAAATCCATCTCTGGGGTTCGGAATATAACATGGTATGGCCGAATCGATACGCATTCAAGGGACACTGTGTTCCTTACACAGTGCCCCTTACAGAGCTTGGTTACAGATAAAAGGTATAAAACGATGGAAGGCATCCGTTTGCACAAAGTGATCGCGCAAGCCGGGGTCGCGTCTCGCCGCAAGGCTGAGGGGTTGATTGCGGCGGGGCGCGTGCGCGTCAATGGCCACACGGTGACGGCTCTAGGTACACACGTCGATCCGGGGGCCGATGCGATTGTCGTGGATGGCCGGCCTTTGCAGGCGCAGGCGAACCTGCATTACCTGCTGTTAAATAAACCGAAGGGCTACGTCTCGACGTGTGAGGATGAGCAGGGCCGTCCCACCGTCTTGGATCTCATTAAACGACCTCCGTCACGGCTGTTTCCCGTTGGGCGTTTAGATGTGAACTCCGAAGGTGTATTGCTGCTGACGAACGATGGCGAGTTGGCCAACCGGCTGTTGCACCCGCGTTATCATGTGCCGCGCGTGTATGTGGTGAAAGTCCAGGGCGTGGTTTCCAATCAGGTTTTGACCCATCTACGTCAGGGGGTGGTCTTGGACGATAGCAAAACCTTGCCGATCGGTGTCGAGATGATGCGGCGAGTAGAGACCAATTGCACCTTGCGCATGACCCTGTATGAAGGGCGGCACCGGCAGATTCACCGGATGCTTGAGCACTGCGGCCCCTATCACGTGAAATGGTTGCAACGGGTAGCCATGGGACCGCTGACCCTGGGCGATTTGCCAAAGGGACGTTCGCGCCGGCTGGAGGCGTTTGAGGTCAAACGGTTGCAGCAGGCGTGCAGGGTCCGCAAGCCAGGAGTGAAAAAGCATGGGAGTTGAGAAGGCTTTGATGAACAGACGTATCAGGAGCCTCTGTGTCCTTCTCATGTTTGTCGCGCTGTGGTCGTCAAGCCAAGCGCAGGACGCGTCCGGTATGCAGATTGTGCGCGGCCAGGGGGCTATTCTGCGCGACGACCAGTCCAAGGCACGCGAACGCGCTATTGCGTCGAGTTTGCGTCAAGCTTTGGAGCAGACGGTTGCCGAGCTATTGGACCCCGCCGTGAGCGTGTCGCACTTACAAGTGCTCCAAGAGCAAATTTACCGGCGGTCACCGCAATACGTGCGCAGCTATCGGGTGTTGTGGGAATACCCGGACTTGCAGCAGCAAGTCTATCGGGTCGAGTTGGAAGTGGAAGTGGCCGTCGAAACTGTCACGCAAGCCATTACACGTTTGGGCTTGAGCCAAGCCGCTCAGGAGACACTCAGCGAGTATCCGAAGCAGTTTTAACGGGTTATCACGTCGTATCGCAAGAGGCAGTGTTAACGGGTTATCACGTCGTATCGCAAGAGGCAGTGTTAACGGGTTATCACGTTGTATCGCAAGAGGCAGTGTTAACGAGTAGTGACACGATCTCTTAAAATGAAAGTCTTGCTGCATGCAGAGTATGACCGGCTACGGCCGCAGTGAAGTCGAGGATGAGCAGTTGCATTTTACCATTGAGATGCGTTCCGTCAACCATCGCTATTTGGATATATCCCTGCGTTATCCGCGTCCATATGCGCCCTTGGAAACCCGTATGAAACAGCTCATGGGCAGCTATTTTACCCGCGGACGAATCGAAGTGACAGTGGCCCAACAGGCCATGAGCGCCAGCGATCGGGCAGTGATGTTGGATCAAGCGCTGGCACAGCAATACCACCGCGCTTTGAACCAATTACAGGAGGTGCTGAGATTGCCGGGAACGGTGGATCTCAACATGCTGTTAACGTTGCGTGAAATTCTCAAAATAGAGGACGTTGAAACGGATATCGAAGACGTGTGGAAGCTGATGCAAGCGGGTTTTGAGCAGGCATCCGAGGCGTTACAACAGATGCGGCTGCAGGAGGGTGCGTTTCTCGCAGACGATCTGCGCAGCCGATTGCAACTCATTGGCCGCCATGTCGAGACGATTCGCCAGCGCGTGCCGCTGGTGGTCACGGCCTATCGCGAGCGCTTGGAAGAACGCATTGCCGAGCTCTTTCAGACCCATGATTTCGACCCGGACCGTTTGCATCAAGAAGCCATCCTGCTGGCCGAGCGAACGGACGTGGCTGAGGAGTTGACACGGCTGGAAGCCCATCGGCGAGCCATGACGGCGTTGCTGCAGGCGGAGGGGGCCATCGGACGTAAGATTGAGTTTCTCTTGCAGGAGATCAATCGCGAGGTCAATACGATTGCCTCCAAAAGCAGTGACGCGACGATCTCGCAGGTGGTGGTGGAGATTAAGAGTGAATTAGAGCGTATGCGCGAGCAGATTCAAAACGTGGAGTAGCATACCTATGGCGCAAGAGCATGCCTCGGTGCACGCAGCTGCAAGAATAGGGGGTGAGTCTGATACGGCAAGGTGCAACAGCCAGTTGCGCAAAGGCATGTTGTTTGTCATCTCCGGCCCTTCCGGAGTGGGCAAGACCTCCTTGTGCAACTGCATGACGGCCACGGCGCCGAACGTGAAAGGATCGATTTCCTGTACGACGCGAGCACCGCGCCCGGGCGAACGAGATGGGCGTGAGTACTTTTTTGTATCGCCTGAGACGTTTGATGGCTATGTGGCCACCGGGGCTTTTTTGGAATGGGCATTGGTGCACGAGGAGCGTTATGGTACACTGCGTTCGCAAGTCGAAGCGGGAACCGCAGCTGGGTTCGACATGCTCTTGACGATTGACGTACAGGGCGCTGAGAATTTGCGGGCGGCGATGATTGAGGCCAGGTATATTTTTATCTTACCGCCTTCATGGGCCACGCTCGAAGCGCGCTTGCAACAGCGTGGGTCGGAAGATGAAGAGATACGCCGGCGCCGTCTCAGGGTTGCCCGTCAGGAGTTGCGGCAATACACCGCGTATGATTACGCCATCACCAACGATCAACTCGATACCGCCGCGGAAGCTTTGCGGGCCATCATTTTGGCGGAACGGCAACGGATTGGGCGCTTCGTGCCGACTTTCTCGGATCGTTGATGGTTCCGTCACAACCACAACGAAACTTTCCTTCCTTGAGATGTTTTCTTCCAACTCGGCATTCGGGTGTTTGGCACGATACAGGATTGTGCAGGCATGATATTACAAAATAAAACAATACTCCTAGGGGTGGGGAGCGGGCCGCTGACGTGGCTGGCGGTCGACGTGTTGCGTGGTCTGCAACGTGCGGGCGCACATGTGCACGTCATCATGGGCACGGCGGCGGAAGCGTTTGTCCCAGCCCTGACGTTTCAAACGCTGGCCGGGGAAGTGGTTTGGCCTGCGCAGGCATGCTATGGCATGATGGCCGGCGGGCATTTCCGATCGTTGGCCGCCCTGCTGGCCGACATCGACGCCATTGTGGTGGTGCCGGCAAATCCCGCGTTGTTAGCCAAAACGGCGATGGCCTGTGCAGATGAGGCGCTGATCCGAGCGATTCTATTACACGAGGGTCCAACCATCCTGGCCTATCCGGGACCAGCGCGTCCCTACCGGCATCGCCTGGTGCAGCGTCAACTCGCGGTGTTGCGTGACGCGGACATCGTGCTGTGGGATAAGGCGGTGCGAGAGACTGAAGAGGCCGCCGACGAGCTGGGTTGGGTGATGTCGCCCGCAGAGATTGTGGCGGCGGTGGCACAGCAGTTGCCATCTCCGGCGGAAGCGGCGAATGAGGAGACGTGGTGAGCGGTGAAACAGTAGCCACGGTGGTACGTGCGGTGCGGCAATATTTGCACTATATGCAGCAACTCGGCGTGGAGGAATTACCCCTGCACGTGAGCATGGAGGCCGCTGCATGGTCGTCTCGGTCCCAAATCGCCTTGCAACAACTCGAGGACTCGGTGCGGGACTGTACGCGTTGTGCGCTGCATCGTGGCCGTACCCAGGTGGTGTTTGGCGCGGGAGACCCCGCCGCCGACTTGGTCTTTATCGGCGAGGCCCCCGGCGAGGCAGAAGACCGCCAAGGCGAACCGTTTGTCGGGCCGTCCGGGCAACTTTTAACGCGCATTATCGAGGCGATGGGGTTGCGCCGAGAGCAGGTGTATATTCTGAACATTGTGAAATGCCGGCCGCTAAAAAATCGCGACCCGAATCCGGATGAACTGGCTGCCTGTCGGCCCATTTTGCAAGCTCAGTTGGATTGTCTACAGCCGCGTGTGATCTGTACGCTGGGAAAATTCGCGTCGCAGGCGCTGTTGCAAACCGGTGAATCGATTTCGCGTCTACGCGGCCGGTTTCACACCCTGGGTGAGATACCTGTGATGCCCACCTATCATCCCGCCTACCTGCTGCGCAACCCGCATGAAAAACGTGTCGTCTGGCAGGATATGCAAGCGATTCAAAAGGTCTTAAATCTGCGTTGAAATAAATGATATTGCGGTAAGAGGTTTTGGCTATGAGTTGGTTGAATATGCGGAGACATGATGCTCGGCATTGGCGTCCCCGCCGGTACGGTTGGCTGCGGTGGTTATTGCTGGTGAGTGGCTGTCTCATCGTGGTCGTGGTCGTGGCGGGCAGCATTGCCGGGATGATGGCATATCGTTCCTTGGCGGAGGGCTTGCCGGAACTCGATGAGCTTGAGGCATACGAATCGAGTTTGGTCACGCACGTCTACGACCGGAATGGTGAACTGATCGCAAATTTTTTTACTGAAAAACGAATTTTGATTGATCTCGAAGATGTCCCGAAATTTGTCCGCGACGCGACCGTTGCCGTCGAGGATTCGCGTTTTTACTCCCATGGTGGGGTCGATCTTAAAGGCGTCCTCCGGGCGGCTTTGACCAATTACAAGGCCGGGCGTGTGGTGGAAGGGGCCAGTACGATTACCATGCAGGTGGCCCGCACGCTCTTTCTCAGCCGTGAGCGGACCTTGCGGCGGAAGCTGCGTGAGATGATCTTAGCCTGGCGCATCGAGCGGCGTTTTAGCAAAGACGAGATCTTGAAGATGTATCTCAATCAAGTGTTTTATGGGCATAATGCCTATGGCATTGAAGCGGCGGCCCAGATCTACTTTGATAAATCGGCAAAAGATTTGACGTTGGGTGAAGGGATGCTTATTGCCGGTTTGACGCGTGCGCCCAACAGCTATTCGCCCATTCACAATTTGGCGCTGTTTCAAATGACCGACCAGTCTCTTGAGAAATTGCAAGCCGAAGGGGTGCCCCTCTCGGTTTTGGAACGCTTGAAAGGGTTAAAAGATCAGACGTTGCTGGAAGAGGCCACGTTCGTGGAGAGGCTCAACACAGCGCTTGGCAAGGCGTCCGCGGTTCAGTACAACCCATTGATTCTCAAACATTCCAATAATCTGAAATTGAGCTTGGAGCGCCGCAAACACGTGGTGCGGCGCATGGTAGAGGAAGGGTATCTGACTCCGGAAGAGGGACGCCGTGCCAATGCGGAACCGGTGCAGACCAATCCCAACTACAAATCGATTAATAAATCTCGCCATTTTGTCGAGCATGTGCGCCGGTATTTAGAGAAGAAATATAGTGCTAAGCAACTCTATGAGGGGGGCTGGAACGTCTATACGACGCTCGATCTCAACCTCCAGCGCATGGCTGAGCGGGCCGTGCGTCGTGGGGTCGAGGAAGCCGACAAGCGCCATGGGTATCAAAGACCATTCCGCCGGCTTGCCCTAACGGGTGAGAAGGCGGTGGACCAGCCGTTGATCGAGCAGGTGACATTGCCACCGGAGATGGATCCTATTGTCCACACTGGGGAGGTCTTAACCGGAGTGGTGTCGGTCGTCAGCCCGGGCGCGGTATGGGTGAACGTCAAAGGTGGGCGGGGGGTGATGAGTCCGGAGGAAGGTTTTGGATGGGTACGGGAGCCAGACCTGGAGCGTAAATTTGAAGAACGTAAGCAGCTCTCGCCGGAAGAGATTTTTCAGGTCGGAGATGTGATTCGAGTGCGGGTGGTGTTGGCTGATGAGCAGAATCAGGCACACCGGTTGGCGCTCGAACAAGAGCCGTTATTAGAAGGGGCATTGATTGCGATCGAGCCTGACTCAGGACATGTGTTGGCCATGGTGGGCGGGTATGATGAAACGAGCCAGTACAATCGTGCCATCCAGGCCTTGCGTCAACCGGGCTCCGCCTTTAAGCCCTTTGTCTACACCGCTGCGCTTGCCGCCGGCAAGACCCCCGCTTCGGTGATTTACGACCGGGCGGTGGTCATCGGCGGTGGCGATGAAGAGGCGTGGAAGCCCCAGAACTATACCCAGAGATACTATGGAGCGACGACCCTGAGAACGGCTCTGACACGGTCTCGCAATATGGTGACGGTGCGGCTGATGGAGCAGGTCGGGGTGGAAGCCGTGCGGGCGTTGGCGACGCGGATGGGGATCGAGACCCAACTCGATCCGTATATGTCATTGGCCCTGGGTTCCTCCGAAGTGAATCTCTTAGAGTTGACTGCTGCCTATGGGACGTTTGCCAATGGCGGCTTAGCCGTCCCGCCGGTGTTCATCACCCGTATTGTTGGTCCCCACCAAGAGATCGTGGAAGAGAATTTGCCTCGTGCTAACCGGGCGGTATCGCCGGAGTTGGCCTATGTCATGACATCGTTGCTGCAAGGGGTGATCCAGGAGGGGACCGGGCAGCGCGTGCAGGCGCTGGGCCGTCCTGCCGCAGGTAAAACGGGCACGACGAATGATTTTCGAGATGCGTGGTTTTTAGGTTTTACTCCAGAGTTCGTAACCGGGGTTTGGGTTGGATTTGATGACGGCACCCCGCTTGGCCGCCATGAGAGCGGTGGGCGAGTGGCCAGCCCGATCTGGTTAGAGTTTATGAAAGGTGGGTTGAACGGCCGTCCGATTACAGATTTTGCCATTCCTTCTGGTATTCGGTTTTATCGGATTGACGCGGAAAGTGGCCTGGAAGTGAGAGGCGATACCGGAGCGAAAACCCGCTTTGAGGCCTTTGTCTCAGGCACGGCCCCGGCCCCGCCGCCATCGCCGACAAAAGATATCCGCGAGAAAATAGATCGTCTAGACCGTCAGGGCTCTGTGGCGCGTACGCTTGAAGAGCTGGATCGCATTCGGCAGCCGTAGTGGATAGCGGAGCCTAATCTCTAATCCCTAATTGAGCTGGATAATCTGCCCTTTTTTCACGGTAAGCAGATAGGGGATTTTCATGGCATTGCCATCTTGATCCATGCTGGTCAGACCTGTGACGCCTGGAAAGTCCCGCAGCTGTAACAACTTGTCGCGGAGTTCAAGCCGCGTACTGGCACCAGACTGCAAGAGTTGTACGAGGATGTTCAAGGTGTCGTACCCCTGGGCGGCAACCAGAGTGGGGCGTTCCTCATAGCGGCTGAGAAATTGTTCCACGAATGTCTCTACGGAAGGGGCGGTGGCATCGGCAAAGAAGCCGTCGACAAAAATTGCATTCTCGACAAACTGCTCGCCAATCACGATCAACTCCTCGGCGTTCCAGCCATCGGTGCCAAGCAATTGGACATGTGCAATATTATAAAACGCCAATTCGGGTGCGATCAAGCCTACGCGATCATAATAACCCGGTAAAAAGATGGCCTCATACGGCTTGGTATCGACCATCGTGACTTTGGTGCCGGAGCCAGCCAGCAAATCGTTCAAACTTTCATCATCAATACCGCCAAGATGTTTGATGGCCTGACTAAAATTTTTGTCGTTCGGGGGATAGGCGCTGACTGCTACCACTTTGCCTTCAAGGTCGATAATGTGTTCAATAAAGGCGTTCTTGAGAGACTCCCCATGAGGCTCATCGGGATAGAGCACGGCGAAACGCCTCAGGTTGAGGACGCGGACGGCATAGTCGGCCAGAAAACGAGCTTGATCTGCATCCGTCAGGCTATTGCGAAACGCGTAAGAGCTTAGGGAAGGAAAAGCGCTATCCCGGGCATAGGGCGATATGACCGGAACGCCGAGTTCCTCGGTGAGAGGGGCTAGCGCCGTGGCGACTCGGCTAAACATCGGGCCAATCACGGCGATGACATGCGCCTCGGTCACCAGCGAGCGCAAAGCACTACTGGCAATGGCGCTATTCCCTTGGGTATCGCGTATCTGGAGCTTGATATCCAGTCCGGGTTGTGCCGCGCGCCACCTCTCGAGGGCCAATTCAATCCCCCAAAGTACACGCTGCCCGGCCAGCTTGCCCGCGCCGGACAATGGCAGGAGAACGCCAATGGTGCTCGCATCCGTGATCAGAGCGGATTTCAGAGCTTCCAGGCGAGTCAGCAGCTTGGGTAAGGCCGGGTGCTCGGGAGACGTGTTGACCAACAGCTGCAAGACATCCAGTTCGCCCGTGATATCGCCCGTGTCGCGATGGTGTTGGGCAAAGCGCAAGAGGAGCTGATCGCCTTGCGGCTCCGCGGCATGCCGAGCCGCTAACTGACGTAAATCGTCAGGCGTCAACTGATACTGAATGAGGAAGTCCATGGCACTCTGAGCATCCTGGATGAGGGTGGCATCCGCGCCGGCCTCTACGGCGCGATTGAACGCCTCAAAAGCTTCCATATATCGTTGCAACTGACTCATATTGAGGCCCGTATAGTAGTTCGCCTGGGCTCGTTGTTGCGGTGTGGTGAGCCTTCCTAAAGCGAAGTTCAGAGAGGTGTTACTCGCATCGTACTGCCGTAGGTTGTGGGACACGATCCCGAGTTTGAGATGAGCCTCGGGCGCCAGCGGCGATGTAGGAAAGCGTTGGGTCAGGTTTTGATAGTAACCTTGCGCCTGAACCGGTTGCTCCAATTGGAGCGACAGCTTCCCTAGGGCCATCAGGGCTCGATCGGTGAGGGCGCTTGATGGATGGCGCTGTACAAAATGCTTAAACGCCTCGAGCGCTTCCATATCTCGTCCCGCATTGGCTAATGCCTCTGCGGCTTCAAACGCCTGGTGTTGCGGCGCGGTGGCGGGCTTGGTGACGCCAGTGCTTAGAGTGACAGACGCGGTTGAACCGGAAGATGACTCTGGCGAACGAACCACCCCACAGCCTGCCAACAGGCTCAAGACTACCCCCCCGATGACGCTGGCAACCCATAGGCTGAGCCTCTTGATCCGGTGTGGCCGCTTCGAGCCGAGAAGTCGCACGTTGGTCATGAGCTGTGCCATTCATCTAGAGGCGATAGGATTGTATTTCGGACAAGGAGAGACGCTATCGGCACCGATTCAAAAAAAACGCCGCCTGCGACTATCGATCAGCATGTCGATTGAGCGTGAACTCGCCAGGCCTACGCCGTCTTCTCAAATGGCAGACATGCAAGCACGCCAGGGCAGATCAATCGCTCGTCACCCTACTCGATCACTTCTAAAACCTGCCGCTTTTGCTTTTGGATTCGAGTTGCGTTCAAGATCGTGCGCATTGCAGTGATCGTCTTGCCCTGCTTGCCGATCACTTTGCCAATGTCTTCCTTGGCCACGCGCAGCTCAATGACAACCGCGTGTTCTCCTTCAATCCCTCGGACTTGGACCTCTTCCGGCTTCTCAACGATGGCCTTGGCAATTTGCTCGATGAGTTCTTTCATGGGTCCCCCTCAGCACAGGTATTCCGTCCAGCCTTACATGCGTACCCGGCTAAAATGAGCAGGCAGTACGGTGCTTTCAAAGCCGCTGGAGGCGGGAAGACCTTATGCGACCATAGAGAAACATATGGCCGAACAATCTCAGGACGTTCGATCCGGTCCTCAATGGGATCGTCCCTACACGACCCACGTTGCGTAGGCAAACGTTAGGTGTGCATACATGACGCATGATCGCGTTGTGATCTCACTATACTAGTGTGAATCATAAATGGACGCAAGCAATTTACTCGCCCTGGAGGTAGAGACTGGTCTTGGTTCTGAGTCCCATTTATTAGAGGGTCTCGCCAAATGGCCAAAACCAGTGTCTTGCCTTAATACCGGAGCTGGTAACTTTGCCAGGGTGATCTCTACCCGTCATCGCACACCAGGTCATCCTTTGCTCCGCAGCGTAGGCATGCTAAAGTAAACTCGGCCGGAAGCAGAGATAGACGTAGTGTGGGGACGTGGTGCCATGCACGTGCAACCTCGTAGAACATGGGATGAGCAACGGTGACATTTGAAGAAGTGGTTGAACTCGCGCAGGAGACGATTCCCAAGGGGGGGCGGCATCAGGGGATTAAAGCCTATATTTTGCCCCGCCGTATTGCCTTTGAGGCCTTGTGCACCATTGAGCCGTGGGCGAAATTTGTCTTGGCTGAAGAGGTTGCACATCAGTTGTGGATGGTGTTTGTTGATGAGGCACCCGGGCGGGATGGGGAACATCGTTGCCGCCTGATTCTGGTCGATGACGACATTGCAGAGGTGTTGATGGATCTGTCCATCCATTTTCAGCCGAATATGTTTCAGGAGATGACGCCGCTGAGCCTATAAGATCAGGCTGGGCTCAGGTCCACTCAGGAGACGGGCCACTGAAACAGGCGATGCGCCCTGTGGCCCTGGGAGATCAGAGCGCCGCAATTTCCTTGGTCTCATCCGCAAATGCCAGGGGATCGGCGACTGGCTGTCGGGTGAGGATGCGCTCCTTCGCAGCTTGTAACAAGGGGCCATTGCGGTTCACCGATAGCACGGCTTGTAACAAACCCGCCGCGAAGTAGAACTGTGCAAAGCCTGGATCGAGGTGGAGCGGACCCCGGCGGACGCACTGCTCACGCTTGCCCATATCGCCAATGACGTTGAGGTTGATATCGCCCATGGTGGAGAAAAAGTAGGGCAGTTCGGTGTAGGCTTGACGCTCGCCGGTCATGTTCGCAGCGGCCGTACGGCCATGTTGCATGGCCACATCATAGTGCTCCACGCGCACATGTCGGCCCATGGTCGGGCTGTAATAGCGGGCGATGTCGCCTGCTATATACACGTTTTCCGCCGCTTCGAGATATTCGTTGACCACCACGCCATTGTCGACGGTCAGACCTGCCTCGACCGCCAATTCAGTGTTTGGAATAATACCGATACCCACGGCCACAATATCCGCTTCAATGCGTTCGTCTGTCTGGGTGACCACGGCCGCCACCTGCCCGTCCTCGCCCTCAAAACGCGCCGCGCCGCTCTCCGTGAGAACGGTCACGCCCTGCTGGCGCAAATAGGATTCGATGAATTGGCTCGTTTCGGCGTCAATGGCCAAACTGAGCACTGCCGGCGTGAGTTCGACGACCGTCGTGTGCAAGCCGAGTTGGGTAAACGCACAGGCCAGTTCGCAGCCGATAAAGCCGCCGCCGACCACGACGGCGCGCTTGGCGCCCTCGACGGCCTTTTGAATGGCCTCTGTATCTTCGATATTGCGCAAATAAAACACCCCATGGAGATCATCGCCCGGGATGGGTAAACGGCGCGGCCGGCCGCCGGTCGCCAGCAGTAATTGATTAAAGCTAATGTAGTCGCCACTGGCGAGGGCGACGCGTCGCTGGTCGAGATCCAGCGACGTGACCCCCTGGCCGAGCATAAGTTCAATGTTGCCGCGTTCATAAAAGCGAGCGCGGCGCAGAAAAATATCGTCTCGTTCAATCTTGCCCAACAAATAGTCTTTTGACAGGGGGACGCGGTCGTAGGGCGCATGGGGTTCATTTGAGATCATGACGATGCGCCCCTCTTTATCGCGACGGCGCAGGGCGTCGGCGGCAGCGACCGCCGCCAAACCGCCGCCCACGATGACATAGGATGCATGCTCCATAAGTCCTATCTTTCCTCTTTAGCCTGGGCGTAGTTAGCCTGGGCGTAGTTAGCCTGGGCGTAGTTAGCCTGGGTGTAGCACAAAATGCCGTTGCGTGTGGTTTCCGTATGCCATTATACATGGATCCGCACCTCCCGTAGAAATGCGTCTCTCGCTTGCCTTCCCGGCAGGGGTAATCTATGATGTAGCATTCGTATCATAGCATGATTTGCGCCCATTCGACCTCCCTCGCCGCTGCACATGCAGGGCATGCTCGATGGACCTAAAGAAGGGCAAAAGCGTCAGGATAATGGATGTCGTGCCCTGCTGGCAGTTGATGGGGTCCAAAACGTAAGGGGACAAGATGAGTCAAGGCCATGACGTGTGGCAAGCGATGACTGCCGAACGCTTCGGTCCATTGTATGCGCGGCTGTGGTTGCGGTTGGAGCAATTGCTGGGTTCGCCTACCACCATGGAGATCATCGCGCTGAGCACGGAAACCTTGCAGGACGCGTATCCGTTCCTGAGTCGGTTGAGATGGCGATCGCAAGGCCTCGAACGCGCCACGTTGATGCAGGCGATCGCGGACCAAGAGAACCCGCATGTGCAGGCGGGGTGTGAGCGCCTTTTGCAAGAAGTATACGTCTTGATTGAAACGTGCTACGGACAAGCGCTGGCCCTACAGTTGCAAGCTGAGATTGAGCAGTTGCGGCAATCGTCTGACCCGTCCCTCAGCCCGTTAACCAAGGGTTCGCGTGAAGTCGCCACGACCCCATGGTCCGAGACGCCGGAGCAGGCATGGCAGGTTTTGCAGACCCTTGGACAACACTCTTTAAAGTTATATCGCCGGCACCGTGATACCCAAAATGAGTTGAACCGGGCGAGGTTTGAGTTGGACACACTGCGCCAGGCCGCCTCTTCAGTCGCGATTGCTTCTGCTGCAGCGCCGTCGACACCCACAGAACTGGCGCGTTCCGAAACGTTTTATCACGATCTTTTCGAGTTGTCTCCCGACGGTGTGATTGTGACCGACACCAAGGGCGTTATTTTGCAGGCGAATGCCCGGTGTGCCGAGATCCTGGAGTTGGATAGCCCGGCCGAGCTGATTGGGTGCAGCGTGTCTCAGTTCCTCGTGTACCCGGAACAACGGGAGGCGTTTCTCGAACGCATTTCACAGTCGGACCGAGTAGAGGGGCAACGCCGTGAACTGCGGACCCAACGTGGTCGCACCATTATTATTGTGTTTTCAAGCCGCCTCATTCAGTACGAAGGGCAATCCTGTCTGTTATCGGTGGTGCGGGATGTGACCGAGCGGGCGCGTTTGGCACAGGAAATGGCAGATTTCGCCTACTCGGCAAGCCACGATTTGCAGGCCCCTCTGAGGACGTTTGAGGGTTATGCCCGTTGGCTCCTCGAGGACTATGGCGACGGGTTAGACGAGATGGGCCGCCAGTTGTGTGAAGAGATTATCGATGACGCGCTGCATATGAAGAAGCTGTTGGATGGCTTGCTCGAATATTCTCGTATTGGCCGGGTGCACACGCGGGCGGTGGAAGTGGATGTGGCGGCGGTGCTCGAGCGCGTCCAACACGACCTGCAAATTGAAATTTTTGACACCAAGGCGCGTCTGATGTTGCCGGAGACGCTGCCCACGGTGTTGTATCCGGAAGTTCGGCTGACCCAGATTTTTACGAATCTGCTTAGCAACGCTTTGAAATTTACCGCTGCCGGGCGGGCGCCGGAAATTGTGGTTGACTATGAAGCGCTGCCGCGTCACTATCGCTTTGCCGTGCGCGATAACGGTATTGGCATTGCACCCGAGCACACCGAGCGGATTTTTGAAATTTTTAAGCGTTTACACACCCGCGAGGAATATCCCGGTACGGGCGCGGGCCTGACCATCGTCAAAAAAATTGTAGAATCGCATGGGGGGCAGATTGGTTTATCGTCGACACCAGGAGCAGGATCGACCTTCTGGTTTACGATTCCCAGGACGGAGGACGCACCGTGAGTCAACAGACCGTCTTGTTGGTCGAGGACAACCCTCGGGATGTTCGGCTAACGCAGCGCGCCTTTAAGCAGGCGCAATTGACGCATGCGCTGCGCGTGGTTCGGGATGGAGATGAAGCACTGGCCTACCTCAATCGTGAGGGGATGTATCAGGACCCCGCTGAATCGCCGCGACCGAATGTGATATTGCTCGATTTGAACCTCCCGCGTATGGGAGGTCATGAAGTGCTGAAACGGGTAAAGCGGGATCCGAGGTTTCGGCACATTCCCATTATTGTGCTCACCACCTCCGGGCGATCGGATGACGTCAGGCTGGCCTACGAGCATGGGGTTAATGCTTATTTGCTCAAACCGGTTGAATTTACACGTTTTACAGAAGTTGTAGAGCAGCTGGGTAAGTTTTGGCTGGAAACCGTGGAGTTGCCGCCCACCGTTTAAGGTGCTATCTACTTGATGCTGTTGAGCTTCGCCATTGTCGGCGGGGTACACGGGCTGTGCGAAAGAGGAGATCCTCGATGGCAGTGCCATCCTACCAACTCTTGGTCATTGATGATTCGAAACGTGACATACTTCTCCTCGAACGGATCTTGGGGCAGGCTGAAGATGCTGCGTTTTCAGTCATGCATGTCGAAACGGCTCAGGCTGGCCTCGACGCGCTCAGCGAGAGTGCGTTTGATTTGGTCTTGCTCGATTACTACTTGCCGGATATGGACGGCCTTAAGTTCCTGGAGGAAAAACAGACGCTCGGCCTGGCCGCCCCGGTCATCATGCTGACTGCTTTTGGCCAGGAGCGCCTGCCAGTAGCCGCCATGCAAGCCGGTGCCTTGGACTATTTCCGCAAGGATGAAATCAACTCGAGCCTGTTGGGCAAGGCCATCCGCCAGGCGATTGAAAAATCGCGTTTGCAAGCTGAGGTCATGGCGGATGCCGAGCGGCTGCGCGAATTGGAAGCGACGGTGGCGCGGCTGCAACAGCAGCTCGGCGAGCAGCAAGGCGCTTAGGCGGGCTCCCCAGCGAAGTGCGCGGCGAGGCCGGACGGTTCGGTGATGGGCAGCGAGCAGGTAAAGTCGTGGCACACGTAGACGGTGGCACGGCCGCCGACTTGGGTCTTACCGGCAAGTAAGTCGCGCAGGAGCGGCATGGCATCGAGATGGGTGCCAAGGTGCTGAGGGTCGAGCTGGACGATGATTTTGTTGGGCGTATACTGAGCGCGAATGGTTTGCAGAAGGGCTTGGGTTGCCGCTGCTGCCGGGTCGCCGATGAGGACAATCTCATACGGTTTACGAAGATAAAAATCGAGGGCGTTCAGCATGGCGCCAAGCCCAAAGGACTGATGTTCCATCTGCTGGGCATAGAGGCCCAAGACGCGTTCTGCACACCGTAAATAAGCTTCGCGACCGGTGAGGTGATAGAGGCGGAGTAGATTTTTGGCAGCCACGCCACTGCCGGATGGGATCGCCTGATCAAAAGCGGATTTGGTCCGGGTGATCAGGGCTTCATGATGGTTGCCAGTGAAGAAAAATCCCCCTTGAGGCTCGTCCCAGAATTCGGCTAGCAGGGTGGTGGTCAGCGACTCGGCCAGTTCAAAGTAGGTGCGATCGAATGTCGCTTCGAAGGTGTCGAGCAGACCCGCGGTCAGAAAGGCATAGTCGTCGAGGTAGGCGTCGAGCTTGGCTTGTCCATCTTTATAAGTCCTCAAGAGGTGACCGTCGTGGAGCATATGGAGTTGCAAAAAGGCGATGGTCTGGCGGACGATGTCGAGTGCCTCCACATCCCCCAAGACGGTATACGCCTGCACCATGCCGGAGATCATCAGGCCATTCCAAGCCGTTAAAATCTTTTCATCCCGAAACGGCTTCACGCGTTGCTCACGAGCCTCAAATACAACCGCCTTGGCATGGTGAATGCGCTCCGCGGTCGCCTCCGGTTCCCGGTTGAACATCGCGGCCAGTTGCTCCATCGTGACGGTCAGGCGCGGAATGTTGTTGCCGTGCTCCCAATTTCCGGTATCGGTGATGTCATAATAACGGCAGAAGAGGCGGGCATCATTGCCGAGGAGGGCCTCCACCTCAGCTTTCTTCCAGACGAAGAACTTGCCTTCCACACCCTCACTGTCGGCGTCCTGAGTAGCGTAGAAGCCGCCTGCAGCGTGGGTCATTTCACGTTTGATATAGGCCAGCGTCTCCCGGGCTACGCGAGCGTAGAAGGGCTCCTGGGTGATCTGGTACATCGCGAGGTAAAGCGGTAGCAACTGCGCATTATCATACAGCATTTTTTCGAAATGCGGCACCAGCCAATGGGTGTCGGTGGAATAGCGGTGAAAGCCGCCGCCAAGCTGATCGTAAATCCCGCCCTGAGCCATTTTTTCTAGGGTCAGCTTGACGAGACTAAGAAAATTGGCATTGCCTGTGGCGTGCCAGAATCGCAAGAGATATTCGAGGTTGGTCGGGTTGGGAAACTTGGGCTGGGTGCCAAAACCACCGTGCACCATATCCACATGATTGGCTAGGGCGCGCGCGGCATTTTCCAGCAGCGTCGCGGTGAGCGCACTGGTGCCGCCTTCAACCGTGGTCAGCTTGTTGAGCCCTTCGCGGATTTGCTCCACACTGCGAGTGACGTCGTCTTGGCGCTGGTGATAGGCCTCGGCAATCGATTGTAGCAACCGTCGAAAGCCCGGCCGCCCATAGCGATCGTCCGGCGGAAAATAGGTGCCACCGTAAAACACTTCTTGATCGGGCGTCAAAAAAGCCGTTAAAGGCCAACCTCCTTGACCCGTCATCATTTGGATCGCCGCTTGATAGATATGATCGAGATCGGGGCGTTCTTCGCGATCGACTTTAATATTGACAAAATGGTCGTTCATCAACACCGCGATCTGCTCGTTTTCAAAGGACTCGTGTTCCATGACGTGACACCAGTGGCAGGCGGAGTAGCCGATGGACAGCAGAATCGGCCTGTTTTCTGCCTTGGCTCTGCCCAGTGCCTCTGGTCCCCAGGCATACCAGTCCACTGGGTTGTGCGCATGTTGGAGCAGGTAGGGGCTGGTTTCATGAATCAATTGATTCGTGTGTGCTGACGTCATAACACATCCTCTGATGATGGCGTGTGAGGGTGGCGTGCCGGTGCCGGTGGCATGATGGCAACGGGCCCCAACTCTTATGCCCGCCCATCATACCAGTCCAGGCTGGAGATGCACGACATTTTTGTTCGGATTGGCCGGGTGTGTACACCCCCTTTACGGCGAATTCGGGGGGCGATATCCAAAAGTCACACCTGCCATCTTGCGATTGGCGACGCTGCCATCGCGCAGAACAAATTGGCCGTTTTTGGCGCCGACAAATTCCGGATCGGCGTAGATGGACTGCCCGTCATACCCACCGGTTACCTGCTGCCAATCCGACAGGGTGAGCTTGGTTTTATGGCTGAACCAGGTGGCGATCGAACCTGAGGGAGCCCCTTGCCAAAACAGATTGCTATTGATCTCATGACTGTTCTGATGAAAGGCTTTGGTCTCACGCGTAATTTTACATTTGCGTCCGGAGGATTGACATCTGGCGTGATTCATGAATTCAATGGCGACGCCGGTATAATTCGAGAGGATGTTGTGAGTGATTTTGAGGTGTTCGCCTTTCTGAATCGAGATGGCATGACCGGCAATGCCATAGACGGTATTATGCGTAAATTCTGTGCGATCAGCCGAGCCGGTGCCCTTGGAACCATTGCGAAAGCCATAGGTGCCAATATTGTAAATCAAATTGTTGGTGACTTTCTAGTCCGTGCACCGGCTTTCGATGAAGATCGCCGCAGACGACCCGTTTTGATTTGGTGCTGGCCGGGAGCGCCCGGCTTCAATATCAAAGACTATATTGTCTACGACTACACCTTTTTGGGAGTCAACGTCACAGTAGATGCCAACGTAGACGGGGTTTGAGGGCTTGCCGGTTTTCGGATTTTTTCCCGGTTCTAGAGGACATGACGAACTGGGTTGGAAAGCGCCCACGCGATTGCCACGCACCACTGTTGCCAAACTGGACATAGCGATTTTGATGGCTTGTACTCCAACGCGCCCGTCGTTGTACCGACCGCAGCGAAAATTCGTCATGTGATTGTTGGCAACCGTCACGTTTTTGGTATGACTGAGCAACACCCCACCATGGGCACAGTTGTCGAAAACGTTATCTGCAATGGTCGAATCGGTGACATAATAACTGTGCTGATTGGGCTTTGACTTCTTCCACTGCGAATTGGTGAAATTTACCGCCATGGGTTTTTTAACATTGCCAGCAAAGCCACCAAGGTTCACAAAGCGGTTTTGTTCAATATGGATGTTGTGTACATGACGCGAACGTGCATTGACTACAATGGCGTAGCGGATTTCCTGCCCCTGGCCGTCAAAAGTCAGGTTTCGGATTGTCCAATGGCTCGCATCGGTGAGCGTCATGATGGTGTCGCTCGTATCGGTTGTCAATACAGGACGGTGTTGCGCGTCGGCTTCAATCGTGACTGGCCCGGGCTGCTCCGAGGTGACGCTGACGCGATAGGGGCGCCGCGATTCTCGAATCCGCACGGTATCGCCTGTGCGGAGGTCGCGAAAGGCGGCGGCAATCGAGCAATAGGGTTGCTTGTCGTTTGGGCGGTCGCTGCAAAGTTGATGATCCTGGTCGACATAGCGCGTGGCCGCAAAAACCGGTGGACTTAGGATCAAACAGAATAGGACAACGACTTTAAAATAAGCCATCTTTGATTCCTCTTTTAAATTAAAACTCTATATGGAAATATAACTTTAATTGAGCGTTTTTGAAAGAGATGATAGAGGAGATAGACTCTGGTTTAGCCCTTGGCCGATCGGCTAGATTTGAGGCTGCTGTTGCGTGATACAATGAATGGCCCCGAGTCCCCACACTAGGGGCTCGCACGCAATACCAAGCACTCGGCGGGTTGGAAAGAGATCACGTAGCCTGTTTAGAGCGACAGCATCGTTCGGGTGATGGTAAATGGGCACGAGTACCACGCTATTCCCAATATAAAAGTTGGCATAACTGGCCGGCAAGGGCTCCGTCGCCGGGCCGATGCGTCCTGGCATGGGCAACGGCATGACCTCTAGCGGGTGTCCATCTTGATCCTGGGCGGCCTGCAGGCGGTGATAGTTATCCTGCAACACATCATAATTCAAATCGTTCGGGTCATCCGTCAGCGCGCAGACGACAGTCTTTGGCCCGACAAACCGGGCAATGTCGTCGATGTGTCCATCCGTATCGTCGCCTGCAATCCCTGCACCCAACCAAATGGTGTGACGGATGCCAAGATAATCGTGCAGGTAGCGTTCGATATCACGTCGCTGTAAATGCGGATTGCGGTTTGGGTTTAACAGGCACTGTTCTGTGGTGAGGCACGTGCCCACACCATTGACATCGATCGATCCGCCCTCGAGGACCATCTCCGGCTCAAACCGAGGTAGATTGAGCTTGGCAGCGATGTATTGAGGGATGGCATGGTCGGGAAACATTTCCGGATATTTCCCCCCCCAGGCAGTATACCGCCAGTCTACGGCGGCGAGAGACGCCTTTGGGGTTGCTGCCGTCGTGACGAAAATCGGGCCACTGTCACGCAGCCAAGCATCCACTGTGGGGTAGGGATGCAGAACCACTCGTGTCGACAGCGTGCCCCGTTGTTCGAGTCTCGCCCGTACGTGGGCTGCCGTGGCCGTGTCGTTGACCAGCAGATGGACGATTTCACTGGCCTGAAGCGCTTCGATGAGCTGCACATAAATCGCCTGCACCTGTGACAACTGATGCGGCCAGGTCTCGACATTATGGGGCCAAGCGAGCCAGGTGGCCGCATGCGGTTCCCACTCGGCCGGCATGTGGTAACCGAGGGAATTGGGATTGAGCGTCTCAGGAGGCATGATCGAGAAACCGCTTGCTGAGGTCGCCGTAGACATCGATGCGCCGGTCGCGCAGAAAAGGCCAATGTTGCCGCATGGTATCGACGGCGCTGAGATCGCACTCGGCCAGGAGCACGGTTTCGCTATCGTGTGGGGCTCGGGCCATCAGTTCACCGGAAGGCGCGGACACGAACGAGGCACCCCAAAACGTCACGTCGCCTTCGCGGCCAACCCGGTTGACCGAGGCGACAAAGACCCCATTGGTGATCGCATGGCTCCGTTGTACCATTTCCCAGGCTTCATGTTGGGCGTGGGCCACGTCCGGCGGTTCCTCATCGTGCCAGCCAATGGCGCTGGGATAGAAGAGAATGTTGGCGCCGCTGAGCGCGGTGAGCCGCGCGGCCTCGGGAAACCATTGGTCCCAGCAAATGAGTACCCCAATGGTGCCATAACGGGTCTGGTAGCTTTGAAACCCAAGATCGCCCGGCGTGAAGTAAAATTTTTCGTAGTAGCCCGGATCATCCGGAATGTGCATCTTGCGATAGGTGCCGAGATGCGAGCCGTCCGCATCAAAGATGACCGCCGTGTTGTGGTAGAGGCCGCGGGCGCGCGCTTCAAAAAACGGCACGATCAACACCACTTGCAGCTCTGCCGCCAATTGCCCCAAGCATGTGGTCGAGGGGCCGGGTATGGGCTCCGCGAAGCGAAAGTGGTTGGTGTCTTCCGTTTGGCAAAAATAGCGCGAGGTAAACAGTTCTTGCAGACAGATAATCTGAGCCCCTTGCGCCGCCGCTTCACGGATACGCAAGGCAGTGCGTTGGACATTATCTGCGGGCTCCGCACTCGCCTGCATTTGCAGCAGGCCAAGGGTCACTGTGCCAGACGAATGAGACGGATGGGTCGCAGCGATGGGACGGTCTCCTTATTCATGACAGGCGAAAGGCGAATGGTTTAATGCCAGGCAGGATTATACCAGGAGTCAGAGGGGTTATGCTATAAAGACGTCGAGAGAGTTGCTCTGTTCTCGATCTCTTTGATACAATACGACTCGTGAAATTTTGACATCACTGCACACCCTCCAACGCGTCTTGAGGGGGGAAAGAAAGGATTTGCCATGTCTATCGTCAATCACTACGATGTCCCCCTACAGCCCTTTCCGGGCGGTGCAACCTACCAAACGCTCGTGGGCGATGACGAGGGTTCGACGCCGGTTCGCATTGGCATTCAGACCTCGCCGCCGGGGTACGTCACGCCGACCCACTCTCACCCCTATATGGAAATTTTAACGATCCTCAGCGGCACAGGAGAAGCTTGGATCGAGGGGCAAGAGGGGTTGGTAACCCTCGAACCCGGCATGACGCTCGTGTTGCCTACAAATCAATCGCACTGGTTCAGGGCGACAGGCGATCAGCCCCTGGTCACTTATGGTGTGCATGCGTCGCCGGATCGAATTGTCGACATTCACGAGGCATAATTCTGTTGCAATATTCTAAAGCATTTATACAGCGTCTGGTGGTGTTGCTTGTGGTGTTCGCGGGATCGCAGTCGGCATGGTCGAGCGATCATGCCGCAGTGCCACGGCCTGTGCTGCCTCATCTGAATCTGAGTCTCGCCCCTGAATTTCCAAGGGATGCCGAATGGGTCAATACGGATCAGCCGCTCAGTCTCCGGCAACTGCGCGGCAAGATCGTGCTTCTCGATTTTTGGACCTACGGCTGCATCAATTGCCTGCATATTTTGCCGGACCTCAAGCGTTTGGAGGCGGCGTTTGCACAAGAACTTGTGGTGATTGGTATCCACACCGCAAAGTACGACCACGAGAGCGTCCGAGCCCATCTGCAACAGGCCATTGACCGCCATGGCGTGACGCACCCGGTGATGAACGATCGAGGCCAGCGTATGTGGAACGCCTACCGCGTGTCGGGGTGGCCAACGCAAATCCTCATCGACCCGACTGGTCGGGTGATTCAGGGGTTTCTCGGGGAGCACCACCAGGAGCGCATAGCAGAATTAATGAGGGAGACGATCACCTACCACCGCCAGCAAGGGACGCTGCTGGAGGCGCCGCTTTTATCGTCAGTGGTGTCGGGGTTGGCCATGCCGGAGTCGCGCGACACGCCTTTGAGATATCCCAGCAAAGTGGCGGTGGATACCGCGTCTTCGCGTCTGATTGTCGCCGATACGAACCATCACCGTTTGGTGCTGGCGAGCCTTGAGGGCGCGGTCATCGCCATCATTGGGAGCGGGCGGGCCGGCATGGTGGATGGCGTCTTCGCCGCTGCCGCATTTCGCCAGCCACGGGGGATGGTTTTACAGGGCGATGAGCTTTATGTTGCCGACACCGGCAACCATGTGGTGCGGCGGGTGGACTTCGCCCAGGGAGTCGTGGCCACCGTGCTGGGCAGTGGTCAACAGGCCCGCACCCTAAATGTGCCGGGGTATGGGCGGGCGGCGGCGCTAAACTCGCCCTGGGCTCTCTACCGGCACGGCCCAGCTCTCTACATCGCCATGGCCGGCTCGCATCAGATTTGGCACGCCGATCTCACCACCGGTTACGCTGAACCGTTTGCCGGTAGCGGGAGCGAGGCGTGGGTTGACGATATTTATCTCGACGCGGCATTTGGCCAGCCGAGTGGACTGGCCGGAGACGGTCACAGGCTCTATGTGGCGGATACGGAGGTCAATGCGCTACGGGTACTGAGTCTTGCCCCGGACGGCATGACGACCACCACCACCGCTGCTGGTGGCGGTTTGTTTACGTTTGGCGACCGTGACGGCCCTGGCCAGATCGTGCGATTGCAGCATCCCCAAGGCGTTGCCGTCTCGGATGAGGGTGTTTTTGTCGCGGATACCTATAACCATAAAATTAAACAATTCGATCCCGCCTCTGGTGACGTGCATACATTGGCGGGCACGGGGTCAGCGGGATATCGGGACGGCTCTCTCGATCAGGCACAATTTGACGAGCCGGGTGGTCTCAGTGCTGGCGGTGGCAAGCTCTACGTTGCAGATACCAATAACCATTGTGTCCGGGTGATTGATCTCGGTACCGGCTCAGTCTCGACATTGGCGTTCAAGGGGCTAACCGCACCGCCTGAGTCAGAGGTATTGGCCGAGGACGACCTGGTGGAGACGATGAAACTAGATCGCCATGTGTTGCCCGCGTTGTCGAGAACGACGGCACGTATCCAGTTGCATCCGCCTGTGGGCTGGAAGGTCAATGCCAGAGCGCCAGGGCGGCTCACGGTGACGATCGATGGCGATGCGGTTGGCGTTGCGGCGGGGCACCACACTGGCCGGACGATTCGTCCCATGCCAGCTCAGGTAACAGTGCCGTTTAACGTGGCCCAGGCTGGCACATCGGCGCTTGTGCGGGTAGACTTGGCCTTTGTCTTGTGCCGCTCTGGTGACGAAGGCGTCTGTGTACCGCGTCAGATAGCGTGGGAGATTCCGGTGCAAAGTACCCATCGGGCGGCGCGTGCAGATCTCTTGCTCCATGATCGCATGGCCTCTATTCTGAAGGAATTTGGTGAGTAAGACCACACAGGATGTATTGCCGACACGACAGGGGACGCCAAAGAGGGCCATGGATGGCTAATGCGATGATCTCTTCATCTCCTATTCCCGGTGCATGTTTTAAAGGAGCCCGCATGTCAGATGCCCCCACTGTTTTCGAAGTCCCGATTGAAAAACTTCGTTGGCGTTGTGAGCCGAGTAGTCTGCCTTTTGAAACCACGAACGATCTCACGCCTCTCGAGGGTATGTTGGGACAAGAGCGGGCGCAAAAAGCTTTAACGCTTGGGGTGGAAATAGCTAAATCCGGCTACAACATCTATGTCTGTGGCATGGCGGGAACCGGGCGTCTGACGGCGGTACAGCAGATTTTGGAGGCACGTCGGAAAGAGGGCGCTACGGCACCGGACCTTTGCTATGTATCCCGGTTTCAACAACCGGAGCGTCCACGGCTGTTAACCTTGCCGACCGGCCAAGGTCGGGTCTTGAAACAAGCGATGGAGGGGGTGTTAAACGATCTCAAACGCGAAGTGCCCCGGATGCTGACTAGCCAGGGCTTGCGGCAAAGAACCAAAGCGCGTATGCAAGAGGCACAGCGGCGGGAAGCACGGCTGTGCGAGCAGCTCGAAGCGCAGTTGATACCTGATTTCGGACTGTTTTGGCACCAGGCCGAGGTGGGGCCGGAGCCCGAACTTGCACCGCTTATTGATGGGCAGCTAATGCCGTTATCTGAACTTGACCAGCGTTTGGAGGCGAGAACGTTAACCGTCGAACAGTATCGCCACTTGCATGCTCGGTATCAGACCCTGATGGTGGAGTGCAGCCATGAGTTTGAGGATATGCGGCGTTTGCGGCAGGAGGCGGAACAGGAAATTCACAAGCTGGAGCGGTCTTATGTGCGGCCATTAATTGAAAAACGGGTGCAGGAAGCAGCCGCTGCCTTTGGGGCCGAAACCGACATCCAAGATTATTTTCGAGACGTTGTCGAGGCCCTCATTGAAAATAGTGGGCGATTTATCGCCACCCCGCCACTGGTGGATAGAGAAGGGCATCCGGGTGCATCCATGCCGCATCCGGGTGATGAGGAAGAGACGTTTCACGAGTATCAAGTCAATGTCTTGGTTGACAATGCCGACACGAACGGCCCGCCGATTATTTTTGAAACAGCGCCAACCTACCGCAATCTGTTTGGTTCCATCGAGCCAGTGCCGGAATACGGTGGTATTTGGCGTGTGGACTTCGACTGTATTAGACCCGGTTCGTTGCACCGGGCGCATGGCGGCTACTTGATCTTCAATGCCTTGGATGCCCTGAGCGATGCCATGGTATGGCCGGTGTTGAAGCGTGCCCTGCGCTACGGTCAAGCCGATATCCAATCGCATGATCACTCGGCATTTATGCCGGGAGGAGGATTAAAACCGGACTCCATGCCGTGTCACGTCAAGGTCATTATGCTTGGTGATGAAGATCTATATGAAGCCTTGTCCTGTGATGACGAGAGTTTTACGCGTCTGTTTAAAGTCAAAGCCGATTTTGATACCGTCTTGCCACGTCACGCCGGCACCATGGCGCAGTATGCCGACTTTCTTCGGCGCGTGTGTGACGAGGAACAGCTTCGCCCCTGTGAGCGTTCGGCTGTCGCGGCCCTTTTAGAGCACGGCGTGCGCTTGGCCGGCCGTCAGAATAAGTTGAGCGCCCGTTTAGAATACATTGCCGATGTGGTCCGTGAAGCGGATTACTGGGCGGACAAGTCCGGTGAGGCCATGGTGACCCGAGAGCTGGTTGAGTACGCCCTGCGCGAGCGCGAAGCGCGGGTCAATATGGCGGAAGAGCACATCCGGGAACTCATCGACGAAGAACTCTTGCTCGTGTCCTCACACGGTACGGCCATTGGACAGGTCAATGGCCTGGTGATCTACGAAACCTCAGCAGATTATGGCTTTGGCTGCCCGGTTCGGATTACGGCCTCGACCGCAATGGGTGACGCCGGGGTGGTGAATATTGAACGTGAAGCGGAGCTGAGTGATGCGACGCATCACAAAGGTGTGCTGATTCTCAGCGGCTATCTGCGGAATGCATACGCCTATGATAAACCGCTCGTGTTGAGTGCCAGCTTATGTGTCGAGCAATCTTATGAAGGGATAGCGGGGGATAGTGCCTCGGCTGCCGAGTGTTATGCACTCTTGTCGAGTTTGGCCGGTCTGCCGGTTGAGCAGGGCATTGCTATCACCGGTTCAGTCAACCAGAAGGGGGTATTACAGGCAGTAAGCGGGATCAACGAGAAGATCGAGGGGTTCTTTGAGGTGTGCCGCCGGCAGGGGTTTACCGGTAGCCAAGGGGTGATGATTCCCACTTCCAACATGGCGGATTTAATGCTGCGGGAGGACGTCATCGAAGCGATTGCCGGCGGCAATTTCCGCGTCTATGCCATTCAAACGCTCGATGCAGGATGGCCCATCCTCACGGGTCTCTCCGCAGGTGTGTGGCAGCCGGAAATAGGGTACCCAGCCGAATCCGTCAACGGGCGTGTCGAGGGTCAGCTGCGACGCTTCGCCGAGCAGTGGTATGCCTTGCAGAATGGTTTGCCGTATCAGCATGAGCCCCGTTATTGAGGCCTATTGGGCCCCACCTGAACCCAAAGATAGATAGGCTGCGCTCAATCTCAATGAAACGAAATGACAGGATATAAGATGATATAAAAGGGTTGAGCGCAGCACGCCAACTCACCGCGATACGGCGACGCGTTGGCCGAGGGGCATCAACCCAACCAGAGATCCCGTGTGCCAATCGTTTGGGGGAAGAGTTCCAGCATTTTATCAATCGTCCAGCCGCCGGGACTAAACACTTCTTGTATTGGGGCCGGGTTGGAGATGAGGGCGAGCCGTTCGCCGCCGATTGCAAAGGTTTGACCTGAAATGTTGGCGGCTTCGTCTGAGCCGAGATAGGCCACCACTGAGGCCACGAACTTGGGATCGCGGATGGCCGGGCGCGAACCCGTGGTGCGTCGGATGCCACGTTGGGCGCGGAGTTGTTCTGCAGCCTCGGGAACGGTGGCAGTCATACGCGTGGCGGCAGACGGCCAGATGGCGTTCATGCGGACGCCGTATTTGGCCAGATCACGAGCACCCGTACGGGTGAGGCCCAAAATACCGGCTTTGGCTGCCGAATAATTTGCCTGACCGGTATTACCCGCTGCCGAACCTGAAGAGAAACTAATAATGCTGCCGCTTTTTTGAGCTCGCATGAGCGCCGCAGCGGGCCGGATGACACAAAACGCGCCGCGCAAGTGGACGTTAATGACGGCGTCCCACTCGTCTATTGACATGTTGAACAGCATACGGTCCCGAAGAATACCTGCCACATGCACGACGATGTCGAGTTTGCCATAGTTATCTAAGGCCGTCTGAATGATCGATTCACCCCCTTCAGGCGTGGCCACGGATTGGGTATTCGCGACGGCTTCACCGCCGGCGGCTTTGATTTCGTTGACGATGCCTTCGGCGATGGAGGCTGTGCCACCTGAACCATCCACCGCGACCCCAAGGTCATTCACCACCACTTTGGCCCCGAGTTCGCCATATAACTTGCTGATTTCGGCCCCGATTCCATTGCCGCCACCGGTAATGACTGCAACTTTGTCCTGCAGGATTTTTTCCGCCATCGCCTTCTCCTCCTCGACGAGAACGATTCGTTAGGGGTCTGCCTGGCAGCTGGCTGCGCACCATTGCCAGTTGCGTGGTTACTGATTACGTCGTCATCGGGCCATCTTACGCTCATTCGTTGAGCTTGTCACCTATCAGGTTTGAGGCAGGCTCAATCCCGCAACTCTTTCCACGATACGATCTCGACATCCCTGGAGAGAAAAGTTTCCTGTAAGGCCGTGTCGATGTAAAAGGTATAGGGGGCGTCGTTCATCGAGAAATCTAGCGTCTGGCCCCACAGGAGCCCGTAACCATGCGCGCTTGTGTTTCGCACAGTCACCAGCGCATAGGGGGCGTAGATCAATCCTTTGAAATCACCGTCATGGTTGAGGATAATCGGTGCACTTGAGCTTGAAAAAATGCGGAAGGTCGAGGCGTCGCCGGTCACTTCGAACGCTGGCTTCTTCGAGGTGGATGTCGCACTAAAAGAGACTGGGCCGCCAAGATAAATGTTGACGTTGCCAGCCGCATGAGCCGTGTGTACCTTGAATTTTGCATGGTCTTCGAAGGTGATCGAATCGACATAGATGTTGATATCGCCACTCAAGGCATTGAGCGTCAAAACGTGATGCTCGCCTAGCGTTATTTCTTTGAGATAATAGTCCCCTTGATTCAGGTGGAAGCTTTTGGTGATACGGTTGTCGTGCTTCTCCAAGACACGATCATTATGATTGCGGTATCGTAGACGCTTTTGCGTTTCACTCACGAGCTCTTCGATATTGAGAGGATCTGTTGTCAGGGCACCGCCAGGCAGCATATTGATCTGATTCTTCTCCCCCGTCGTGATCTTTACCGGTGGCGGAGGGATATCCGGAGAAGACTCTCGAAACGCAAAATAAGCCTCTTCTCCCGTCGGTGTTTCCCCAAGTATAATGTCACCGTCAACGCCCAAATCGAGATGACTTGCCTGCGCCGTCACCATCCCATTGGCGGCAATTTTGACCATGTTTGTCGAGGTCGTGGGATGGTGGCGGGTTTTGATTTGCCGGCTATCGTAGCTGTAAATGCCTCCCTGAGCAGGGAGATCGAGACGATTGGCGGCAAAAAGGCCATAGTCTAAAGCGGTTCGACGTTGTAAAACCACTTCTACTGTACTTTTGATTGGGCTTCTCGGACGGGAGCGCCCGGTGACTTGCAAGAGGTATTTGCGCGTATTGGCTATGCGTTTGAAGGTAGAAACCTCGAGATGATCCTCACGATCTCTATTAAATACAAAGTCTGCTGGGTTCTCAAAGCGATAAGATTCGGTGATTTCGGTGCCGTCAAGCTTCAGCCTATCGTCCGCCACTAATGTGGCTATCTGGGAGGTCATATACTTGACCCCCGAATCTGCGTTGTGAAATGCGATTTGGCTCGCTTGAAAGGCACCACCGAGTAACAAGTCAGTCGAGTTGATGGTCACCGCTGTAGCGCCCACGATAGTCAAGACGGCAATAAACATGAGCGTCATGACTAGGGCGATGCCCTTCTGGTTGTCCACATAGACGCTGGACAATCGACACTGCCAGTAAGTATGCATAGACGCTTCCAATCTCTTAAGATCTGATGCCACGAAGTTTGACGTGGGAGGTTAACGTCAGGCGACGATATCGATCTTTTTTTTGCGGATGGAGGTAATTTGGATCCGGATTTGCCGTGCGTGCCGTGAGCGAAATCTTGAGGGCCGTCTCGCCAATGGCTTCGAAGCGGAGGTCTTCAATGTATTCGGCTAAGGGCTGCGCGCCGCCCCCGGTGTGGGTGTCTCGTTTGAGTACTGGCGTGGGCGTGCCACCATTCCCTTTATCGATGACGACTTTATAAGTAAGGACGGTGATCAGCTCCACCGTGTTAAGGAGGCGATCAGGGGGGTAGGCCCAATGCACACCTTGATTGCCAGGTTGGTCCGGATTGGTACTGACTCTGAGCAGTCTTTGAAAAAAATGGACATTCAATCTGCTCATGAGTCAATGCGCTCAGGGTGGCATGTCTTTGAGACTCACTCGAATTCGTTTGCCTCGATGCCTCA
>Ga0214472_10000534_pt1 | contig 46559 bp, 53 predicted proteins | sample RVTome_6_FD_207662 | JGI IMG/M metagenome (GOLD analysis project Ga0214472, IMG submission 207662) | Soil microbial communities from uranium-contaminated site in the Upper Colorado River Basin, Wyoming, United States - RVT140D175 | ecosystem: Environmental > Terrestrial > Soil > Contaminated >...
CGTCTTATCAAAAAACCGCCTTCTGGCGGTTTTTTGATAAGACGACACGGGGCATCATATCTTATTGCCGGATCGACCGTCATTTATAGTGCAATCAGGATTGGCGCAGGATTTATGCTATGATGCCGTTATATGGCCTTAAATGATACCGAAGCGACCGCAACACGTGAAAAAATCGCCGCTGAGCGGGCTCGCCGGGGGCTGGAGCAGAAAATAAACGTACAGCGATCACTGGTGGACCGGCGTGAATCCGAGAAGCGTCGCAAAGAGGGTGAGCGTGATCGTGCGAAGAGTGAATTCACAAAAGCTGAAGCGGAGCTAAGTCGTCTGCAGGGCGACTCCCACAGACGAACTCAAGAAGCACGAGTAGCTACCCTGGAAGCAAGGAAACAAGAGGCAGTTACTACCACGAAGAAGCGAGAGCTTACGGTTGCCGAACAGGCATTGCGGCGTCTGGAGGGTGAACTCCGGATGCTCGTCCAGAAAAAAGCGGCCATCGAACAGAAGAAACAAGAGGCGGAGCGAAAACTCGTTGCGCGCAGGAGTGACGTGGCTACTGCCCGCACGTCGCCGTCTTCTGCCACCACCACGGATAATGATCGCGCGCACATCGTCGCGGCCCAGGCAGTCAGGCACCAGGAACAGGAGATTATCAGGCTCCGCAAACAGCTCTCTGGAGCCGAGGTTGAGCTCAAGCGCTTGCAGTCCGAGCTACTTGCGATATCTCAGCATCAGGCAAGCCGTGTCCGTGAACAGCAGCAGGGCCAGGAGCGCGCCACGACGGAGGCACGGCGGCAGGCCGTCTCTCTGGAATCCGAACTCAAGAAACTCCAGCAGGAGGAACGGACCATCGAGCAGGAGGAACGCCGCCTGGAGGCGGGTATCACCGAGAAGACGCGCGAGGTGACGGAGCTCACGCGGGAGACGAGTATACGTCCCGGCCGGGATGTATCAGAATCGCGGGAGCGGACACAGGCGGACCAGGAGCTCAAACGGAAGGAGAGGGATCGTGTTCGACTGGAGCGCGAACTGGCCGCCGCAGAGCAACAGGTAAAAATCAAGGAAACGGAGACCGGACAGGCAAAGCTAGAACTCGGCCGACTGGAGCGCGAACTGGCGCGCATGCGGTAGGCGCTCACCGTAGGCATGCCTTCACGGGGGGTCGTGTGCTATCGTCATCATATGAATACTACCAATGAGCGATACCGTCATATGCATGCTATCCGTGAGCGGACGGAAGAGGTTCAAGAAAAAGTACGTGAGCGTATCCTGACATACATGGGTGCCGCATTCGGTCTTATCGCCGGCCTGGCGTGGAACGATGCCATTAAGACACTCATCGCCCAGGTATTTCCGGTCGCCCAAGACACTCTTATTGCCAAGTTTGTCTATGCCGGACTGGTGACCCTATTAGTCGTAGTCATCTCCCTTTGGGTCGCGAAGGCAGTGAAGGTACGAGACTCCGCAGAGGAGTAACTCAGCAGGTGAACGAACAGACACGCCGCCGTAGAGCGGTGTGGCTGTTCGTGGGGCGCATAATGAGGAACAGAGGGGTCTGCGGTAAGGTCTGCACAGATGAGGGGTAGGGGGGGCTAGTCCCATGGGCTACGGGGGAGGCCTCTATGGCCTAAAAAGAGAAATAGGGTATAGTTGAAGAACTATGAGGTCAGTAGCCATCATTGTCGGGATTGCCGTCGTTGGCCTGGTTATATTTGGGCCGTTCGCCATGGCACATGATGCCGCTCATACGGACCGCTGTCCGCTCGTCGCTATGAGTGGAGAGTCCTGCATGCAACTCTCGCAATTCTTTGGTCATCTCCGGACGATGGCCAGTGTCTTGGAAGTACCGGCTCCGTCCCCATTCTTTTTCCTTCCGCTCCTTGCCGCGTTCGTCCTGGCGGTATTTGTCGGGCATTCACCTAAGATGCTTGCCCTGCTCCCGTTGCAGGTCGAGCGCGAACGCCTGTCGGAAATGGTCTCGTCTTCGCATATGCTCTTCTGTTGGGAGCGTCGTCTTCAGCACAGCCCTCCGTTCGCCTAGCGTGCAGGCAGTCTCTTTTTACCTGCACGCTTGTACATACCCCTGTAGGGGTATTTTCTATTTGCTCTTATGAAAGATTTACTCATTACCATCGCTATCGCAGGAATGCTCCTCGGAGGAATTGTATGGATTTCTCTACCATCATCCCCACAGGCAATCGGCGATTCGTCAGCAACACCGTCGGGCACCACACTCATTGTCGCCGGACCATTGCATGACTTTGGTGCTACTTCCATGGCGGCCGGTACGGTCTCGCATACGTATTCCATCACCAACGAAGGCACCGAGTCGGTTACGATTGGAAAAATCTATTCCTCGTGTATGTGCACGTCGGCCGTCCTCATGCTCGGTGACCGTTCATTCGGCCCGTTCGGTATGGCTGGGCACGGGTTCATTCCGCGCGTCAACGAACCATTGGCTCCCGGGGAGTTAGCACGGTTAGTAGTGACGTTTGACCCGGCGGCCCATGGCCCCGCAGGTGTGGGAGCCATTAGTCGTGCCGTAACGGTCGAGCAAGACGGGACCAATCCACTGATTGTATCGTTCACCGCGGAGGTGACCCCCTAGTGCCATGACTAAGAAACTTATATTTCTCATCGCCGCGGCGCTTCTACTGATTGGGGTGGTTCTTGTCTTGCGGTACGCCGACGGTGCGCCGGGATTCCTCTGGAATCTATCGCGCCAGGGAAGCTGGTTACTTCCGTTGGTTGCGGTGACAGCGCTCATCGATAGCATCAACCCGTGCGCGTTTTCGATTCTTCTGTTGACTATTGCATTTCTCTTCAGTATCGGACGCACGCGCAGAGATGTTCTTCGTATTGGCGGCATCTATGTCCTCGGTATCTTCCTGGCCTATCTATTCATTGGGTTGGGCATTCTTCAGGCATTGCACCTGTTCGGGACACCGCACTTCATGGCGAAGGTGGGTGCAGTACTGCTCTTGGTACTGGGTTTCATCGGCATTCTCAATGAGTATGTGCCATCGTTTCCGGTGAAGCTGCGAATTCCGCACGCGGCGCATGGAGCGATGTCACGACTCATGGAACGTGCGACGGTGCCGACGGCTCTTGCCCTGGGGATGCTGGTCGGATTGTGCGAATTCCCGTGCACCGGCGGCCCGTACTTGTTGGTGCTCGGACTGCTCCATGATAGTCGTACGTATCTGTCGGGCTTGGCGTATCTGGTCCTCTATAATGTGCTGTTCGTTCTACCCTTGGTGATTATCTTAGGTATCTCCGCGAATGAGGCGCTCGTGGAGCGGGTACGGACGTGGCAACGGACAGAACGGGTACACATGCGCCTATGGGGTGGTATCGCAATGATTGTATTGGCCGTGCTCATCCTACTCTTCTGATTATGACCATCTTCATTGCACTTATATCGATTTACCTTCTCGCGGGACTGACTGTAGTGGTGCGTCGCTTTGCGCGAGTGGATGCGTGCCCCATTTGTGTCGGGGTCGCTGCGACCTGGTTGTGGATGTTCATACTCCGCGCCACCGGCGCGGCTCTGGACGAATCGGTTATCCTGATCCTTATGGGTGGCTCGGTCGTCGGTGTGGCGTACTGGCTTGAACGGAAGACCGGAGTTCCGTCCATGCGCTTCAAGCTGGTATTCATTCCGGCGGGCATGCTGGCGACCTGGGCGCTCGTGGCATCTCTGTGGGCCGTGTTTCTCGCCGCGTGCATGGTTGCCGTGGCATCGCTCCTGACGGCACGATTCTCGGGTAGTCCGGCCCAGGAGGCGCGCCGGGTGGCGCTCCGGGAGCGCATGAAGGAATGTTGCTGAATGTATCGTTATCACCATCATCACTATGGATAAAGAAATAGCATCGTTGGACGATTCGTCCGTGTATGCGTACGGATCGAGGCGCGCCGGGCGTTCGTATTTCCCCGCATGGACCGTGGCGCTCTTGGCGGGTGTTGTGCTGGTCTCTTCATCCGGCGGTATAGGGTACTCATTAGGAAAGAAAGCCATGCTGGCGGATGATGACCAGCTGATTGCAGTGGATGAGAACCTGGTCCTGCCGCCGCAGGTTGTCATTCCCGTGCAATGGGGTGACCGGGGATATCAGCTCGTCGAGGCGGGAGTCATCAATCGTGAACAGTTTTTGGCACTCTATCGCGAACGCGGTGGCGCTGATGCCGCCGGCCAATTACTTGAGCGGGGCGACGAGGATGCGCTGGTTATCACTCCGCACAACGCCCCGGTCTTCCTCAATCTGCTTTGGGCGTTTGGTTTGGCCAATCAGAACGAGATACTTGAACAGGGGCCAATGCAGGACGAACGCTACGGCGGTGCGGGCGGGTTTGCCTCCACCGGGGGATGGACCCTGGCGACGGGAGATGCCATGGACCACTACTCTCGGCATCCGTTCGTTATGCTTACGTCCGAACAGCAAGCGCGCGTGGCACGAGTCGCCATGGGCATCTATCGACCCTGCTGTGATAATCCGACGCACTTTCCCGATTGTAATCACGGCATGGCGATGCTCGGGCTGTTGGAGTTGATGGCGGCCCAGAACCTGTCGGAACAGGATATGTATCGATATGCCCTACAGGTGAACGCATACTGGTTTCCCGAGACATACCTGACGATTGCTGCATACTTTGCGAAGGAGGGAGTTGCGTGGGAGGACGTGGACCCTCAGGAGGTGCTTGGATATGACTTCTCAAGCGCAACGGGGTATCGAAATGTGTTGGCACAGGTCGAGCCGGCAACCGGGCGTTCCGGCGGGAGCTGTGGTGTATGATACGATATGATTAAAAGACTTATGAATGAGCAACCTCAAAGATATACCTGTCCGATGCATCCGGAGGTTTCCTCACCGCATGCCGGGCTCTGTCCTGATTGCGGTATGAATCTGGTGCCAGCTCACGGACAGGAAGAGTCGCGTCATACCGGTGTAAACAAGCATGAGGGCCACACGACCAACATCTTCAAAGCACGATTTTGGGTCAGCTTGATACTCTCGCTTCCCATCGTCGCCTATGCGGAGGTTGTCCAAGATTTGTTGCGGTATCAGGCGCCGGCTTTTCCCGGGTCGGCGTATATGTCCTTTGTCCTTGCTTCGATCATCTTCTTCTATGGTGGCGGCATCTTTCTTACCTCGGCATACCGCGAACTGCGTGCCAAATTGCCGGGGATGATGACCCTTATCGGGCTGGCTATCGTGGCGGCGTATAGTTATAGCGTCTTCGTTACCTTTGGTGGAGCGGGTGCGACCCTCTACTGGGAGCTGGCGACCCTCATTACGGTCATGCTCCTGGGGCACTGGATGGAGATGCGCGCAGTTACCGGCGCGCAGGGAGCACTTGCGGAGCTTTCCGCATTACTTCCCGACGAGGCCGAAGTAATACGGGATGGAAAGACGGAACGTGTGCCACTTTCTCGTCTGGCGACGGGTGATGTGGTGCGTATCAGGCCGGGCGGCCGCATTCCATCAGATGGCGTCGTAACAGATGGTACATCCGATGTGGATGAATCCATCGTGACGGGTGAATCGCATCCGGTTCTCAAGCATGAGGGCGACGAGGTCATCGCGGGTACGGGTAATGGCGACGGTTCGTTGACGGTCCGCGTGTCCAAAATCGGCGAACAGACCTTCTTGGCCGGGGTCATGCGACTCGTGGCCGAAGCACAGGCATCCAAATCACGTCTCCAAATGCTTTCCGATCGGGCGGCATACTACCTGACGCTCACGGCGGTCGTGGTGGGTGGTATCACGCTGGCGACGTGGCTAGCGGCGGCAAATCCTGCTTTTGCGGTCCAGCGCATGGTTGCGGTGCTAGTCATTACCTGCCCACACGCCCTGGGATTGGCGATTCCGCTGGTTGCCTCCATCTCAACAACGAAGGCGGCGAAGAACGGATTCCTGGTGAAGCAGCGATTGGCTCTGGAATCTGCCCGAACCATCGATACCGTGCTGTTCGATAAGACCGGTACGCTCACCAAGGGTTCGTTCAGTGTGACTGCGATACAGGCGGACGAAGGATATACAGAAGGCCAGGTACTACGCTTGGCCGCAGCAGTTAACGCCTATTCGGAACATCCGCTTGCCGGTGCCATCACAGACGAGGCCAAGGTACGGAATATCACCTACGGACCAGCAACCGAGTTCCGACGCATTCCAGGCAAGGGAGTATCTGCAACCGTTGACGGTGAAATGGTGATGGTGGGGAGTCAGGTGCTTGCCGATGAGTATAGTGCTGGCATAGGCAGAGCGCTTGGAACGGAGGCGAAACGCCTTGAACACGAAGGTGCCACTCTGAATTTCGTCATGAGGGGATCGCAGGTTATAGGATTCGTTGCGCTTGCCGATACGATTCGAGAGGAGTCGCGCGAGGCGATACGGACACTTCGCGCCATGGGTATTGAGACGGCGATGATTACCGGAGATGCCGAGGATGTCGCCCGCTGGGTTGCCGGAGAGCTGGGTATTGATACCTACTTTGCCCGCGTGTTGCCGGGTGAGAAGGCGGGCAAGGTCAAAGCGCTCCAGGCCGACGGCCGACGAGTGGCTATGGTCGGGGATGGCGTCAATGACGCACCCGCACTTGCTCAGGCAGACGTGGGAATTGCGATCGGCGCCGGCACGAATGTGGCTATCGAATCGGCCGGTATCATCCTGGTCCGGAACGACCCACAGGATATTCCGAAAATTATCACGCTCTCCCGACTGACCTATCGGAAAATGATACAAAATCTGTTCTGGGCAACCGGATACAACGTTATCGCTATTCCGCTTGCGGCGGGCGTGTTGGCATATCGAGGCATCCTCCTGAATCCCGCCGTGGCGGCATTTCTGATGTCGGTAAGTACGGTTATTGTTGCCGCCAATGCACTACTCCTGCGTCGTGCGTCGCTCGAGTCCTCGGGATGACCGAACACCTGAAGGAAGCATTGGGGACTGGAAGCAAAGCAGAGAGTAGCGTAGGATACTCGTATTATGCCAACAGCATCATTTACTGAACCAAAAACACTCGAGCGGTATAGTTTTCTGTGGTCGCAGGCCCGCCAAGTCATTGCGGCAGTCGCCCTGCTCGTGGGCGGAGTCCCCGTTGTGTATTATTTTGGGTTCCTGCGCTTTCTGGCGCCGTTCCTGACGCTCGCGTGGCTCATCTCCAGTGTCGCATCCGGCTATCTGCTCTACCGCTGGGAGAAGGGCGGTCGGCGTGTGTTCGGTGGCAAAGACCAAAAAGATACGGCCGCGTTCCTTATCAGCGGAGTGACCGGTATCAATCTTGGAATTGTGGGCCTCTTGGGTACCAATATTGGTATGTCCATCGCGTCCGGAAGCGGCATCCTCCTCGTGACCGGTCTGGTCTACCTCTGGACGGCCTGGCATCTGCACCGGCGTTGGAAGGAGCACGGAGAACGTCTGTTCTCTTAGTACCCATGAAAAAGCGCGGACACGTCCGCGCTTTTTCATGGGCGTACCTCACGTACCGCAGATGAGCCCAGGGCAATCCGCAGACGGTAGTCGGAGGAGTGGGTGGCGGTTTAGGGTAGCTACCTGTCTATGCGCGGTTGTTCCGTCGAGTCGGCCAGTAATAGATGACCAGCGCTAGGGCGACGGCCGCCAGGCCGATGTCTCGGGCTGTAGCTCCGGTGATACCGACCGTGGCGATGACCGTCGCCAGGTGCAGGAATGCGAGCGAGGAAAATACAAGGGGGAATACCTCCACCAGCAGGAAGAACCCAACGACGATGTCGAATACTGCGGTTTGGAGCATGGCGGTCTTCAGGGAAACAGGAAGCAGGCCGAGCGCCCAGGGCTGCAAGGTATGGCCCCAGCCCTCGGGATTCTGGAAGATGAGTAGGCCAACCCAGAGGAATGTGATGCCCAGGCCGACGCGGATGATGTGTTCGGTATATGTATGCATATATTAAGAAAGGCGGGCGGCGATGATTACTGCATCCATGAGCGCTACGGTTGCCGCGGACATGACGCACCAGAAACACCAGGCTCGGATGACACGCGCCTGCAGATAAGTGAATACGGTCGAGGCCACGGTGGCACCGGCGAGCAGGACTAGGGCAGTCAGCTCCCAGAGAAGGAGATTGCCGACGCCCAGGACCATAAACGCGGTGAGGACGGCGAACGCTCCATAGAACAAAAATCCCAGAACATCATTGTGTACAACGCCGAATAGGCGGTTGTATCGGCTGGTGAGTACTTTGCTACAATCTTGTCCGATGGGGCAGACCGGTTGGGTGGCCGCACGTCGGACCCTGATGAGATACGCCGTCTCGCTGATACCGATGGACGCGAGGGTAAACAGGAGTGCCTGCAGAGTCAGGTTCATCCCGTTCAGTATATGCGGCTATGGCGGCCGCGTCCATAATTTCACATTCCGCATTTTTCAGTGCGACGACGAGCCCTTCAGAAAATCGATGGAGGAGTACCTCGAACTATCGTGGTGAACGAGCGGACAGGAGGATGAGCTCCGTGCTATTATGAAGAGATGAACGATGAGATGGGCACTGCCCCAGGCGAAGGATTCAGGGAGGAAGCGGATGACTTACCGGAGACCGAGGAGGACGAGTATGACCCGTTTGAGCCGACGTCTGAACCCGATGTCGATTCCGCTGTCAGTTGGGTGCGTCGGCATCTGCTCTTGATTATCATTGGTACCGTGGTCGTGTTTGGTGCCGTGTTCGGCTATGGGTATCTCAAGCGCTCAGTCCCATTCCGCATCCAGGAGGACACCATCGTTATCCACGGTGATGACATCGAAGCGGCAACCCGTCCGTCAGTGCCGGAAGGGTTTCCTTCGGATGTTCCGATATTCCCGGGGGCTGAACTACAGACTGGCGCGACGCTCTTAGAAGGGGATACGCCTGATGCTGAGGGAAATATCTACGTATGGATGGTACCCGACGTATTTGAAGTGGTTACTTCTTGGTACCAGGAGCGTCTGGAGCTGTCCGGTTGGGAGGTTGCCGTCCAGGCCTCGGCTACCGGTAAGGTTGGCATGACCGTGCGCAAGATTGATGAAGAACGAGGATTTCTACTTTCTCTCACCGAGCGGTCAGCAGGCCGCTCGGAGGCGTCACTCGTCTTCGGCACCGCGTTTCCGGAATGATGCGGATGACCCATTCCGGGTTCTATTCCGCAACGATACCGGCCAGAAGATGTCGGATATGCTATACTTTCGATAATGGCGAGACAGCGTCGCACGCTAAAGGGGGACATCGAGGATGTTGTCGAGGACCTCAATATTGCACCGCCTAAATCGGCCGAGTCCTATGCCGTGCGACTCATTGCCTATGCGATGATTCTGGGCGGTCTCTCCGTAGTGGGGTCGGTGTTTGTGAGTATCTTCGAGGTGCCTTCCTACGGCATCCTCTCGGGTACACTGGCTCGCATCGGTTTCGGGTGCGCCATCATACTCATCGCCTACGGCATCCTCAAACGACGGCGGGTTGCTCTTCTGGGGTTTGCCGCGCTGGTCGTCCTCAGTGTATTCACCAACCCGGTTCTGGCGTTTCTGCTTGCCGGTGCACTGGTTTTTTTACTTTCTCACCGTCGACATTTTCACGGTGCGAGACTCCTGTCTCGGATGGGTCTGTGATATCCTTACGGCATGCTTGGTAATCAAAAGCCTCAAAAGCTTTTCTGGTTCGCCCTTCGCGTGCTGATGGGTTGGACGTTTTTCTATGCGGGTATCGTCAAGGTTGCCGACCCGGATTGGAGCGCGGCCGGGTATCTGGCCAATGCGTCAACGTTTCCACGGTTCTATGCGTGGCTCGCGTCACCGGGCATATTGCCGGTGACCGATTTTTTGAACCAGTGGGGATTGACCCTCATCGGCGCCATGCTCCTCATCGGCTTGTGTACACGGCTCTCTGCCTGGCTGGGCGCGCTCATGATGGCGTTGTACTATTTCCCGGTCCTTGATTTTCCGCATGTTGGTTCTCATTCCTATCTCGTGGATGAGCATATTATATATGCGACTGTCTTGCTCATGCTTACTACCGTGCGCACCGGTCGCTGGTGGGGTCTCGATGCATGGGTATCCAAGCGCCTGCCTCGTGCCTGTCAGTGGCTCGGGTGACGCATCGCCACTTTCCTTTGTATGTCGCATCGAGAACTCGTTGACTGGTTCGAAAATTTCAGGACGACGCCGCGCTATGCACGGTTACATCAGCGTCCCATTGCATATTTTTGCGCGGAGTTTGCGCTTAATGACACCATTCCCACGTATTCCGGTGGCCTGGGCGTTTTGGCGGGCGATGTTGTTCGGGAGGCCGCCGACCGGGCATTGCCGATGGTCGCGGTCGGTGTGTACTACAACCAGGGGTACATCTGTAAGGTCAAAGAGGAGAACGGGTCGTTCATGGAGGTATGCGAGTATATTTCTCCCCAGAGTGTCGGATTGATTCAGGTGATGGATGCCTCGGGTGTGCCTGTTCAGGTGACGGTGCCCATCCAGAACCGGCAGGTGAAGGTCCAGGTGTGGCGACATGACGTGCGACCGACGACACCCCGCGGCCAGGCCGTTACGGTTTATCTTCTTGACTCAAATGTTGCGGAGAATAGCGAGTCGGACCGTGCCATTACCAATCGCCTGTATGTCGGAGACAAGGAGACGCGCCTGCAGCAGGAAATCATCCTGGGTATCGGTGGACTACGTCTTATGGAGACGCTTGGCATCCATCCGGCGATCTATCATCTCAACGAGGGGCACTCGGCGCTTCTGACCTTTGAGCTTATCCGGCATCAGATGCAGGAACGGAATTTGCCGTATGACCAGGCGAAACAATTCGCGCGTCGGCGAATTGTGTTCACCAATCACACCCTCGTCCCGGCTGGTAATGAGGTGTACGATAACGACCTGGTTTCGCTTACGCTCGGGTCGTATTGCCAGGAGTTGGGTGTACCCGTGCAAGAACTCGTCGCCCTCGGGCTGGTCCACGAGTCCAGTACGTTCTCAATGACCATGGTCTGTATGCGTATGGCGGGTATCGTGAACGGCGTCAGTAAGCTACACGCAGAGAAGGCCAAGGAGGTCTGGACCAGTCACCCGATGGTCGGTATCACCAATGGCGTCCATGTGCCGACGTGGAATGCGTTGGCGCACGTGGACATGGATACCCCTGGCTCCCTCTACGGCATGCATCAGGAACGAAAAAAGAAACTACTGGAGTTTCTTCGGACGTATCGTCGGGAATGGGATCCCGACACGCTTCTTCTGGGTTGGGCGCGACGCATTACTCGATACAAGCGACCACTCGCGGTATTCGAGGATCTACAGCGCTTTGCGGCTATTGCACGGAATCAGGAGCATCCCGTCCGGCTCGTCATCGCGGGCCAGCCACATCCGAACGACCAGAATGGGTTGGATATGCTCACCGAGTTGCGCGCGGTGACGGAGGGAGAACTCAAGGACGTGGCTTTGTACATTCCCGAATACAGCATCGCGGAGGCACAACAGTTGGTTGCCGGTTGTGACTTATGGATGAATACGCCCATCCTGGGCTTTGAGGCATCCGGGACGAGCGGGATGAAAGCGGCACTGAACGGGGTCCTTCCTTTTTCCACCCGCGACGGTTGGGTTGCTGAAGTGGACCTCTTTGGTATCGGTTGGCCGCTGAACAGCGATCGTATCGGTGCGGACCTACTTGATGTACTCGAGCGGGATATTGCCCCTATGTACTATCGACGCAATGAAGATGGCATCCCCGGTGACTGGGAGGAGAACATGCGACGTGCTCGCATGTTTATTCTGGAACGGTTCAGTGCGACCCGGATGCTCAAAGAGTACACTGAGTTGCTGTATAGCTGATAGGTATCAGTGTTTGCGGTGTCGACGAATGGCTTTACGGTAGAGTTTCGAGTGCCTGGCGGCGGAGACATCCCAAGAGAAGTCCTCTCGCATGGCGCGGCGAACAATATTTTCCCAGCGCCGTGTGTCGCGGAACGCCGTATAGGCGCGGACAATAGCGATAAGGAGGGCGTTGTGTTCGTAGGGGCCGAACAAAAACCCGGTGCCCGGTGCACCTGGCTGGTCATCGCGGACCGTATCGGCGAGGCCGCCCGTATTACGGACGATAGGAACGGCGCCATACCGCATTGCCTCCATCTGGACCAGGCCCGAGGGCTCAAACCGGGAGGGCATGAGCACGGCATCCGCGCCTGCGAAGATGCGCTTGGGAAGTCCGATGTCGAAGAATAGGTGGGACGAGGACTGCCTGGGGTATTTCTCCCGCAGTTCTTTGAAGAACATTCGAAAGTCCTTCTCGCCAGTTCCCACCGAGACAAATTGGATATCGAGATTCTTCATAAGCGCCGGAGCGATGCGCATGAAGAGGTTAATGCCCTTCTGCTCGTCCAGCCGTCCCACGAATCCCACGAGGAATGCATCCTGCCGCTGAGGAAGCTTGAAGATGCGCTGAAGCGCTTTCTTATTTGCCGCTCGGGTGTTTAGGCGTTTTTCGGAAAAGGTCTTAGTGATGAATCGGTCCGTGGCAGGGTTGTATTTCTTGGTATCGATGCCATTGAGGATGCCCGTGAGGCGCTCCTTGCGCTTGACCAGGACCTTATCCAGTCGATCGCCCAGTTCCGGTTCGAGGATTTCCTGCGCGTAGGTTGGCGATACGACGCAGATTTCATCCGCATAGAGAATGCCACGGCGCATGCCGTTGAGTTTCCTAATAGATGGATGCGTAAACTCGGGGATGGGTTTGTCCCCGTGGTCAGAATCCTTCTCCTGAACGAAGTGCACATCAAACATGCCCTGGTTGCGCAGGTTATGAATGACGAATACCGTTGCGATTTTTGAGAGTATAGGATCGTCCCGGTATTCAGTCTCCATCAGGTTTGGTAGAAAGCCCGCAGGCCAGTCATTGGCCACGACAATATCCGGTGTCCATTTAGACCGGCGCAAAAATTCCAGGACGCCTCGGCACAGGAGTACCCAGCGAGTTGTGTCATCGGCGTAGCCGTATACATTCGCCCTCTTCTCGTAGTACTCCATGTTTTCCAGAAAGTACGTGACCGCACCCGTGCTTGCTCGGTGCTTGAGGACATTGGACACACTCAGGCCATGCGGATCTTTGGCGCCGGCACTCAAGTCAAGCCCTTCCATGAGCGGAGAGAGGCGATAGCGCTTCGTCTTGATGGAAGCGTATTTAGGAATGAACACGCGAACATCGTGGCCTTGCTGGCGCAGTGCTCGCGGAAGCGCATAGAGAACCTCGCCAAGACCGCCGACTTTGGCAAACGGTGCGGCTTCGGGACCGACGAACAGGATCTTCAGGGGCCTGTCTTTCCGAGGGTTTTGCATCAAGTTAAACAGTACCATAAAATATGCATTGTATCAAGTTTTAGCGACTCTGTTGTTCCAGGGGCTGTTTCTTGGTAGGGTCAGCCATTATCGGAGCGTTCTTTTATGATTCCAAAGGAGGAGGTATGAGCGTACTTTCGCATCAAACTCCAGAGGCGTTTTTCGCCCAGGAACTACAGGAAGCACTGGGGAAGCAACGTCTTCAGCTCACCGATGAGGCCTACATGTACGTAACCCTGCTGTTGTCAGGGATACGGTCCGGACAAGAAGTCGGCGATGCCACGGATGCTCTTGCACCAAGGTATCTGCAGGCCCTCCGTTCTGGCACGCCGGCCGAGCGGCGCCTGCACCTGCGTTGGGTGGGGGACTCCGCTCTGTTGACCTGTGGTTGGTGGTGGCGGTTTCTGGACCTGATGCGCTACGGCATACCCGGAGAGGAGTACCATGCCTCGATGGGTAGGCGGGCATACTTGCTCATTGAGGGGCAGGACCGGGCTCTGTACGCCGAGCTCTCCGAAAAGTTCCTTGGACTCATCGACGTGCTGGCGCGCATGTCGTCCAAGCTGCACGACCCCAACGACGATGGTCGGCTCATGAAGGTGTTCTCGGTATGGTTTCGCGGGCAGAGTCGTCATGCCGAGCGCATACTTCAGGACATGGGGGTTGATCTTGGTCCGATGACACGGGGGCCCCAGTGATGCGGACCTACGGCGTTTATGATGGCACGCTGGGTATCTGGTTTGATCAGGGACTGGGGGGCATTCAATGGGTGCTTCAGTGCGACCATCCGAGTGACGATTTGCCCTACGGCAACCTGGTGCCGCTGGAGAACGGGGATATCCTCTCGGTGCAGGCCGCCGATGGCAGAGAAGCGGGGCGCCTGCTTTGTGTCAGGACCGACTTCGAACGGGATTGGCGGCCCTATCCACAGGGCGTCCAGGGACTCCATGGAAAGAGTCGTCTGAATCCGTTTGCATGGCTCTGGTACCGCTGGCGGCACCATTGTGCAGTTCACTGGGAGGAGCTTTCGCCCGCTACCCGTCGTCTGATGCGCCGGTATCTGTCCGGTCAGCCAGCCGCCGGGAACTACTGGGTCCGGTGGACTATCCGGACCATGCCTGCCCAGGAGTGGGCTGCTCTGTTTCTGCCTCGCCAGGGGAAGGCACCGTACCGAGCGTGCCTGTGGCGCAGGAAAGACGCATGAACGCATGAGGCCACGCATTGAGCGTGGCCTCTCTTTATTCGGTAGTACCTCGGTAGTTAGTCTTGGTAGAAGTCTAGGGGATTGAGCCATGCCTTGAGTTCCTCTTCCGTCTCAACGTATCCGCGGAAATCGAGCTTTCCGTTCGGGCGGATGGAAAGGTGAAGATGCCGCCGTCCGCCGTCGGTTGCATGGCTCTGCGAGTCGCCCAGCACGGCGATCTGCGTTCCGGCGGATACCTGGCGTACCGTCGCCGGCGGAAAGCTTTCGGGGTCCGTATGGCCGTACAAGACCAGGACTGACTGCGCTTCAATAATATGACGAATGATAATGACACCGCCGTACCCGTTCACCCAGCCGCGGTACACGATGGTGCCGTCCGAAATCGCTACGACCGGTATGTGTGCGGCAGCACCAGGGAATTCAGCGTCCACACCGGTATGATATCCGGAGAAGCGCTCACCGGCGACCGGCGACTCATCGGGCGTGATGAATGTGCCAAACTGCTTGAAAACAGCTCGTTCCCGAAAATCCTCGACCGGCTCGATGAGTCGAGGCTCTGCGTCTCCGAACAGTTCCCGGAACGTCGTGTATGCGGCGGCCTGTAGGAATGTGCGCGCCTCGCCTCGTACCGGTGTGGTTTCTGCAAGGGGAAAGACAGTAGTACGCGGAAGTGGAGTGGGCTCAAAGTGGTAGGCGACAGCGGGGTCTTGTGAGGCCGCACGAAGTAGCCCGGCTGAAACCAGGACGACGCTTACGACAATGAGGGGGATGACCGTTTTCTGCATGGCAGTATTATACCATAATATATAGTAGTGGGCAAATTTCACTTTTTTCACACAGTGATACTTCCGAGCATTCCGTGACGTGGTACCATACCCTTATGTATATCTCGCGCTGGAGTATTCTAGCCGTTGTGGTTGCCGTCCTATTGAGTGCCGCGTCGGCCCAGGCACACGTGGCAGCCAATCCCGAGATTCTGCGTGACCTGGGTATTCGTGAAGGAGAGATAGTTGGCTCATCTGATTCTCAGGACCCGGATATCTATATCGTCAACGAATGGGGGTATCGCCGCCTGTTCCTCTCGCCTCGCATCTTTGGCTTTTATGGGCATCTGCGGTATGACCGGGTGAGCCGTTTTCAGGGCACAGTCATTGAATCTATGCCGCTTTCGGGCCTGTTCCGCAATTGTGAGGCGGCCGACGAGGAAGTCTATGCCCTGGAGGTGACGCACGAGGATACGGGCGTCCTTCATTGGGTCAAGGTGACCGGTGACGCCGCAGTGGCCGAAGACGCTGATTTCTTCAAGCGTATCTTTTGCATCAACAGCAATGAGTTTGCCTCATATGGCCGTGGTGCTCCGTATACGTCGCTCGCACAAATTCCGCGTTATGAGCGAAACCTTCCCGTCGCGGGCATCAATGATACCGACCTACCTCTGCATCTTCCGGAAGGATTTCGTATAGGCACTTTTGCGAGTCATCTGGGCCCTGTCCGATTCATGGCCTTCTCTCCGGACGGTATTCTCTTGGTGAGTATGCCGTCCCCGGCCGGGCTGTACGGGGGCTCTGGGCATGCCGACGGCGTGGTCTATGCCTTGCCGGACCAGAACGGGGACGGCACGGCCGACCTTACGAAAACGGTTCTCTCCGGGCTGCGCCTACCACACGGACTGGCGTTTTATGGTGGCTATCTGTATGTCGCCGAGGAAGGCACGGTTGCCCGGTACCCCTATCTGGGTAATGGTTCTGTCGGAGACCGTCAGGTTGTCGCGACGCTCCCCAGCGGCGGAAGTCATCGTTCACGGACCATTGCATTTGGATCGTCCGGCACGATGTATGTATCGGTTGGCTCAGACTGCAATGCATGCACTGATGGAGATTCCGGCACGGCAACCGTCTGGGCGTTTGACGCCGATGGTAGTGCCGGGCGCGTGTTCGCCCGGGGCCTTCGGAATGCCGTGGGACTGACCCTTCACCCAACCACCGATGCCTTGTGGGCGACCGAGAACGGACGTGACTTTCTCGGTGATGACCTTCCGCCCGATGAGCTCAATATCATCAGAGAAGGAGGACACTACGGATGGCCGTACTGTTACGGGCGGCGTGTAAATGACCCAAACCATCGTAACTACGACTGTGGAGCAACCATCGCCAGTGTACACGAGACCCAGGCGCATTCGGCAACGCTGGGACTCGATTTCATTCCCGTGGAGTTCTCAGCTGCATGGGCGGGTGATGTACTGGTGGCGCGCCATGGTTCATGGAACCGCAGTGCACCGGTTGGTTCCGACGTTATCCGAGTCCAGGTACGCGGGAATACGACGGTCGGTGAGGCCCCCTTCATCACCGGCTGGTTGACTCCCGATGGTCGCAAGCTTGGCCGTCCAGTAGATGTCCTGTTTGGAGCAGACGGCGCACTCTATGTGTCTGACGACCAGGCCAATCGTATCTACCGCGTTATCCCAACGCCATGAATCGCTATTCACGCGCATTTCCATTGGTGCTCGTTGCGATCGTCGTGGCGGCAGTGCTTCTTACCCGAGCCAACGATGCTTTACAGCCGGCCCTGTTGTCATACGAGGGGTTTGTGCCGGTCGATGATGGTACGCTCATCCAGGCCGAAGGGGATGAGCGTGTCTATTACGTGACTGAAGGGCGCAAGCGATGGATTGATTCCCTCGGGACATTCCGCATACACGGATTTCGTTTCGAGGATATCCGGCGCCTGCCGAATGCGGATGTTGCTCGCTATCCTGATGGTGAGCCGGTGACCGCCCGTTCTCATATTGTTCTGCCGGGTGAGCGGGACGTGCTTCCTGATATTGCACCATTGGCTCCCTCTGGCCTGCGCCTGAGTACCGTGAATGGGCGTGCGGTCCTTCGGTTCACCGGCTCGTTTTGGAATAAAGGACTGCAGGCGTTTGACCTACGGACTCATCAGGGGCCGGTGGTGCCGGGCGCCCAGGAAGGCGTCGAAGAAGTATATCAGCATGTCGTGGCCGCAGATGGCGCGCCACGCACCAAGTATGTAGGTACGTTCGTGTATCATCCGGCGCATAATCATCACCACTACGATAATTTCGCCGAATACATTCTTGAGGCGATTCGGGTACCCGAACATGACCGGGGCGCTATTGTCCCGTCGACCCGCCAGAAGACGACGTTTTGTTTTCGGGATGATGTTCGTCGTCCCGCAGGCATTCTCGGGACTCCTCCGCGGGGCGTGTTCACGAGTTGTGGTAGTACCCAGCAGGGGCTTTCAGTGGGCTGGATCGACGTCTATCCCTCGACACTCCCTGACCAGTACATAGACGTGCAGGGACTGCCACCCGGCATCTATGCGTTGTCATTCCTGCTTGACCCGCACCGTCGGTTCATGGAAAAGGAGACAAGCAATAACATCGGGACTACGTTCATCGAATTGGATGTGAGTCGGAGCACCTTCCGTATCATCGCGTCCCTTTCGCCATTCCCGACCGATGACAACAGTGCCGTAGACGGGACCCTCACGCGCACGACCGATAACGGGAACGTGTATCTGCTTCAGAATGGCACCAAGCGGTGGCTCCGGAGCGCCGAAATATTTGCCTCATACGGCTTCGATTGGAGTGCTGTCTACCCTGTCACCCATGCCATGATGCACGCTATTCCCGACCAGCCACTTATTCGCCTGGCCGGGACCGACGAGGTCCATGTACTGAATGAACACGGGTATCGCCGACATATCCGGACCCTGGAGTTTTTGGACTCATACGGGTTCACGCTCGCCGATATTGCCGAGGTGAGTGAGCTTGATTTCTGGTCGTATCCCAAGGGGGATTTGATTCTCCTGACTGGTGATGACCAGGTATACCAAGTGGAGGATGGGATGCGGCACCCACTCGGTACGCTGAATGCATTACAGGAGGATGGGAGAGACCTGCGGGGACTCCATGTCGTCACGGATGCTGATTTTGCCGCCTACGCACTTGCTCCTTAACCGTGTTGGCCGGTGCCGGCGAATCTTCCATTTTTCTGTAAAAGTGGTATAATAAAATACCATGAAGAAGATTCTCATCGGGGTACTCGTATGTGGTGTCGCAATAACTGCGTGGTTTTTACGCGGTGTAATCAGCGACTGGCGCATCGCAGCGAATCGGACTCCGGTTCCGAGCGAACAACCACGTCCCTCGGTGACAGCCACGTTGTCCCCGACGTCCGTCTCCGGTGGTTCGCCGATTCCCACGCTGACTCTACAGCCGGTGCTTGGCGGCATCAATCTCGCCGTTCCGTTCCACGCCCAGGCGCCCCGTGGCGACTGGGAATTGCCGTGGCAGGAAGCCTGTGAGGAGGCGTCCGCTATCCTTGTTGATGCGTACTGGCAGAGTGAGGAGCTCTCTGTCGAAGAGATGGAAGCGCGTATTCTCTCGCTGGTGGATTGGCAGGAGAGAAATCTTGGATATTATCAGCACACAACGTCTGAGGAGACTGCGTATTTTCTGCGCGAGGCGCTTGGGTATGAACGGGTTGAGGTCATCTATGACATTACTGTCGATGATATTATCGAACAGGTGCGCGAGCACCGTCCGGTCATTGTCCCATTGGCGGGGCGCCTGTTGAGAAACCCGTACTATACATCTCCCGGCCCGATCTACCACATGCTGGTCGTCAAAGGGGTTACCGACGACGGCAAACTCATCACCAATGATGTGGGTACGCGCCACGGCCGGAACTATGTCTACGATGCAGACGTGTTTGAGGCGGCCATACATGATGTGCCAACCGGCGGGGATTTCTGGCCTCCGGGGACTGATCCCGTTTCATACATACTAAGCGGCCGAACAGCAATGATTGTGGTCTATCCGAACAGTGAACAGTAAAACCCTCCCTCATTCGAATGACGAAGGTATATCTTACTGTCCGAGGTCGGACCTCGGACAACGATGGACCTCTGTGTTTCAGGCTGTTTTTCGGAGGGTCTTTCTACGGGGTCTTACCTTTGTAGAAAGACCCCGTAGAGCTTCAACCCTGCTGTAGAGCTTGGTTCGGTAGACGGCGTAGTTTGGCACGGAGTAATAGTCCAAGCACCAGCGCTTCGGTCGTAATAGCGATGACGTAACTCAAGCCTAGTGCGTTTAGTCCCATGGTGGGCATGAGAGAGACAGCGAGTAGATAGATGAAGCCGATGCCGGGCACCCTTACCAGTACCGGTGTCCAGGTGTCCTTGAGCGCATAAAACGAACGAACCAGGATATGCATGAAGCTTTCAGCAGGGATAGCGATGGCAAAAACAGCAAGCAGGCGAGCCGTTGCGCGGACCGCATCGGGCCCGAATTCGCCACCGCCCAGAAGTAGGTCGACGACAAAACGGCCAGCCAGTATATAGAATAGAGCCGATGCCGCTGTGATGGCCAGCAACGGCGTGCCGGTCTCGCGGATGATGCCCACAAGGCCCTTACGATCGCCCAGAGCGGCCTTACGGGATAGCGATGAGAAGGCCGCAGTGGCAAATGCGATACCGAAGACTGAGACCGGTACGGATTGGAAGTTGCGTGCGAAATTAAGGATGGTAATGGAGCCGGTGGCTAGCGAGGATGCCAGAGCGGTGAAGAGAAAGAACGTGAGCTGTTCGATTGGCTGGCCTGCCATGCGCGGCACCATCAGTATAATGACCTGCCGGAAGTTTCGGTCTTTGAGATTCCATTTTGTACTCGGACGGAAGCCGCTCCGCATCAATGCGACGAAACGGACGGCCAGATGCAGGAGTGCTCCGATGACGACACCCACGGCCAGTCCGAGCGGACCGAACGGTTCAATGAAGAATACGCCGCCGATAATACCCAGATTATAGAGTAGTGGAGAGAGGCCATAGCCGAAGAAGCGCTCCAGTGAGACCAATAGACCGCCGAGCGTATTGGAGATGGCGAATAGAATGGGAGAGAGCAAAAGGAGCCGACTCATGCGGATCAGGAGCGTGAGGTCTTCAGTAGTGAACCCGGGCGCGACAAGCGATGCTAAAAACGGCATGAACAGGAACGCGATGCCTGCCACGACTCCCATTGTCAGCGGTGCCGCGCGGAGCATCGTTCCCGCAAGTTCTTCCGCCTGCTCGCGGTCCCCCTGTGTCATCAGATGTGTGAACACCGGGACGAACGCGGCGGTCAATGCACCGGCAACGAAGACATTGAGCAGAACATCAGGAATGACGAATGCGGCGTTATAGATGTCCAGGAGACGCCCGGCACCCAGAAAGCGTGCGAATAGGACGTCCCGAACAAGTCCGATACCGTAGCTGGCGAGCGTCAAGACAGTCAGGAGCGTGGCTCCTTGTCTGAAGACAGAGCCGAATAGATAGTTCCGTATGGAGCGCATGATATCCCATGGTAGCGTGCTGTCTTGGAATTGGAAACGGGGCGTGGGTGACATGGTATGATGACGATAGCATGAAGACATTTCTGTCCTCTCTATCGTCTCGTTTTTCTTTGTGTATCGGAGACCGAAAGAGTGGGTATGCCCATCCACGAAAGAAGATTCTTTTGACCCTGGTCATGGTTATACTGGCCACGTGGCTCGTCCTTATCAGTGGCGAACGAGTCCTAGCGCCGGCTCTGCAGATTGAAGATGTCCGGTCCGAAAAAGGATTTGCGGTTCGGTCCGCGGAGACGTTCATGGTCGCCCAAGTACGGGTGGCAGGAACGTACCAAGACGCATTCATACAGGGAGTCGCCATTCTGGACCGCTATCGTGAGGGCGACAATCTCCGTCAGCCTATCGAGATTATCACGGTGCGGGGGCAGGTTCGGGAACGTTCGGAGCAACTGGGGCGTATGTTTCCATACCTGCTTCAGGAGGAGGATGAGGGTACCGTCTTGATTTCCATGATTTTGCCAGGGGCCGTGAGTTCACAGAGCGCGCCGCGCCCCACGGATCCCCGTATCCGCATCAGCACAGTCCCGGCATCCCATTTCGCGGTTCGATCCGTTCCCCGAACCGCCCTGGTCGAGAATGCACATACACAGGAGGAGCAACTCCGAGAACTCCTTACCGAGCAGGGATATGTTGCGCGTTCCGTAGCTACTGTGGCAGTATATGATTTCACTTGGACTCCCGCATGGTTCGAACGGACCGAGCTCTGGATTCCGGTGGCTCTTCGTTGATATGTCCACATACTATACGCCCCAGCGTCAGCGTAATTTGTACGATCCTGCGTCCACTAAGCCGTTTCGTTTAAGTCGGGCAAAAATAGAACTGTTTCTCGAATGTCCGCACTGTTTTTATCTAGACCGGCGGTCCGGCGTGGGCCGCGTCCCGGGATTTCCGTTCGCACTCAACTCAGCCGTCGATACGCTCCTGAAGAAGGAGTTCGATGTGCATCGGGCGCAGGGAACCGCGCATCCGCTCATGACGCATTACGGTATTGATGCGGTGCCATTCGCCCATGACCAGCTCGATGAGTGGCGCGATGCGTTACGCGGCGGACTTGCCTATATCCATCCGGAATCCAATTTCCTTGTCACGGGAGGCATTGATGATGCCTGGCAGAGCCCCGATGGGCGTATCATCGTGGTTGACTACAAGGCGACCTCTAAAGAGGCGGCGGTATCGCTCGATGCGCCTTGGCAAATCAGCTATAAGCGCCAGGTTGAGGTGTACCAATGGCTTTTTGCGATGAATGGGTTCTCGGTTCATCCGGTGGCATACTTTGTCTATTGCAACGGACGAACCGACCGTGAGGCGTTTGACGGCAAGCTTGAATTTGACGTGGTGGTTTTGCCGTATGAAGGGTCCACTGCGTGGATACCGGAAACGCTCGTCCGTGCACGGGAATGCCTGTCTTCCCGTGATCTGCCCGAACCGGGTCAAGAATGCGATTGGTGCGCGTATCGCGCGGCGGTCATGCCTCACGAAGGCTGATTATGCACAGCGAAAGTCTCGTGGGATGCTACACTGGCAGTGTAGTGTCAATGTGATTACTCATACTATGCACCAAAGACGATTCGCGGTTGGTATTGTGCTTATGCTCCTACTGGCGCTTCCTGCGACGGCCACGGCGTCGTCGTTTGCTGCTCACGAGGAATATTACCTCGGGTCCGGAGAAAGTGTTTTGGAGAACCTCTATGTGGTCGCCGGCCGCGTCGGCGTCGCCGGACAGGTACTGGGAGACCTGTTGACGGCAGGTGGTACCCTGAATGTGACGGGGGACATCCTAGATGACGCGCTCGTACTCGGTGGGACCGTTAACGTACTCGGCGGAGTCGGTGATGACCTACGCGCTGTCGGTGGGCAGGTCACGATTTCCGGACCGGTCGGCGGCGATGTCGTTGCCGCGGGAGGCACCGTTCACATTCTTGCCGATGCCACGGTTGGTGGTGATGTCGTCATTGCGGGAGGCGAGGTAGTCATTGATGGTCTCGTAACCGGCAATGTTCGTACGGTCGGTGGACGCCTGGTTTTGAACGGCGTCATTATTGGCGATGTGAACGCGCGTGTGGGCGAAGACCTTACTATTGGCAACGGCGCAGCTATTGGGGGTACACTCACCTATCGAGCTCCGCACGAGGCCGCTATTCCGGAGAGTGCCCAGATCAGTGGCATTGCATTCTCGGAAACGACAGGGAGCGTTGATAGGACGGACGCTGTTGGCGTGGCCGCTGGCGTTGGAGCCCTCCTTGCGGGCCTCTTCTTCTCGTTCAAGTTCCTCGCCTGGCTCGGATTCGCACTCCTGCTGGTCCTCGCCTGGAAACGGTGGGCGACAACAGTTGTTGAGGGTTCCCTGGCGCTGTTCTGGAAGAATCTCGGACAGGGTGTCGTGTTTGCTATCATCACGCCGCTTGTCATCGCCCTGCTCCTCATTAGTTTTATCGGGACATTTGTGGGCGTAGCCGCACTCGCCGCCTACGCCATTCTGTTCCTGATAGCTCGAGCGTATGTCGGCATTATCCTTGGCGCGTGGCTCGGCAAAGTCATCACTAAGCGTAAAACGCTCCAGGTGACTGTACCGTGGATCGTTGCCGGTGTTGTGGTCGCCGAACTTCTGGTGCTTGTGCCGGTCATCGGCTGGCTCATTACCATGGCTCTGATGCTCGTGGTATTCGGCTACCTGGCACGGACTACGTTTCAGAGCTGGCACTAGAGAATGCTCGCCATACTAAAAACCGCCTGAGGGCGGTTTTTAGTATGGCTGTCCGGTTATTGAGGGAGAACCTCGCGGACTTCCGGAATTGGCGGATTGATACTGATGACCTGGCTTATCGAGCATGACTCTCTGTTTGAGTCGGTAACGGTCAACGTGACGGTTCGGTCGCCCTCGCTCGCGTACGTGTGAGAGACGTCGGGGGATCCTGAGTACTGCGTGCCGTCTCCCATGTCCCATAGCCAAGAAACAGGCGATGCGGTTCCGTATACGCTTGTGTCGGTTGCATCGAACGGAGTACCTGCAGGAGGTTTAGCAGGGATAAGGGTAAAGGAGGTGTCCGGAGGAATGGTGAGTGAGTATGTCGGGGACCAATCGCTTTCCTGTTGGGACCGAGTCCTTTCCCAGGCCTTCACCCGGGCGAAATAGGTTTCACCGGGGCTGAATACACCGGGGAGGGTGACTGTTCCCGGGTCCCCACCGTAAAAGGGAGAACGCCCCGAGTCATAGGTGAGAGTTGCAAACCTGTTTGTCGGTGCCACCTGTACTTGATATTCGCCCTGAGGGGGTGCAGGCGCTCCGGAACTTGTATAGTCCCAGGTGAGTGTGCCACCGGGTCCCGAGGAACAGAATTGGTCATCGATAATAGTGACGGCAGGGGGCGGGTAGCACGCGAGGGGCGCAGTCGGGGAGTTGACGAGCTGGTGCCAGATGCTGGTCTGCGGGTCCTGAGTGTACAGGTACCACCTGGAAGAAGCGCCGTCTTCGGGGGGCGTCCATGCATATCCGTGGTTCTGGTCGAGATACGGCAGATCGGGGCGTGCGATGTTTGCGGTGATGGTATTGATGAGGATCCCACCGCCTCCGGCGGGGCCGTTTCGGAAGATGCGTATCGGCAGTGCAACGCCTGGGGAATTCTCATCGCGAGCCCATCCCGTCACCAGTGAACAGGTGGCGGTTTCCTGAAATCCCTCCGGTTCAACGTTATTTGTGCAATTAATTGTCCGAGGAGTATTGGAAAGGGCGGGATTGCTTCCTGCTTGATTGCCTGCCGCATCGACATTTACAGCATAGGCCGTAATGGTGTGGTCCGTTGCATCCTTGAGCGATAGGGGAACCGTCCACGACCAGCCGGAGTTCTCTCGTCCCGGGTAGGTTGCCCCGACGCCGGGGCGTGGCTGGTTAGCGGTCACGACATCCAAAAATGTGGATCCTTCGTACAGGCGCACATCGATTGACCCTGCATAGTCGTCATCGAATGCCCATCCCGAGAGCCCGTTACAGGTAGCTCCCTCATGGTTGCCGATGGGTGCTGAGCCGCAGAGCGAGTTGGGTGGCGGTGATGCACTGCACGCGCCACTGCACTGGATGGTTCCCGTGTTTTGCATACCGCACATGTTCGGTGCTGACTGACAGGCCTGTCCCTGGTTGCTCGCGCATGCTGGAATACATGCATCTCCGCTCCTGACATATCCCGTGTCGCAGAGAAAATCCCTAAACCCATCCTTGAGACGACATGCTCCCCATCCGCCGCAGGCCGCATCGGGTTCCTGCTTGCATCGTCCCCAGTCGACTCCGGATCCATTCATGGGAACCGTGACGCATTCAAAGAAATTTGCCATGCCACCTTCATCACAGGCTTGTGCGCAATTAATCTCACCACCGCCACAGTCACCGTGACAGGCGTTTGCGACGTTCGGAAAAAGCCCCATCCAGGCGAATACCAGGAGTGTGACCGCAAGGACCAGGAGCGATACGGTGAGTGCTCGGGAGACGACCATGGCGGAATGTCCTATTCGGGAATAATAAGCTCTTCTATCAGGAGGGAGGGCGACCCTGCTCGTTCGCGTGTTCTTATTTCAATGGAGCGGCCGATTGCTATTCTGTCGATGGTACCCGGCGTGATGCCCTCGGAAGAGCGAACGATGAGTGAAGCCAATTCATAGAATCCTTCCTGCCGACGATAGTGCACATACGTTTCTCCGTCCGACTCGAATTGCTCGGGCGATTCGAACACGATGATCTGGCGCTCCGTGTCGACGGAAATAAAACGAGTTTCCTGATAGTAGGCAGTCTCAGCGGTTAATCGGCGGATGGTTTCGTATTGGGATTCGGCGTATGTAGCGCGTTCTTGGGCTTTGCGTGCGACAAGGTTCGCCTGTTTGGTTTGGTATGACAGCGCGATGGCCGCAAGGACGGCCAGGAGGGTAAGGGTCCATGCAATCGGGGAACGTCTCATGGGAGAATGTATATACGTGAAGTATATCAATTATTTACGGCGTGTTTCATGCGTATATGTGGAGAACTGATGCCCGCTGAATGGATGCGTGGAGTATACTAGAGAGGCATGGCCACGCTGTTGCGCATCATCAGAGCAGGAGCTATTGCAGTCATTATGACTGCAATACTCTGGGTTGTGCTTCCGTGGGTATCCGAAGACTTCTTGTCTTTTCGAACAGGGGGTATGCCCCGCCTTTTCACCTCGACGCATGATGGGTTTTCTGTGACATTCGCGTATCCGTTCTTTGGACGGAGTGGTGTTGATGCCGATATTGCACAACTACGCGAGCGGTTCATTGAAGAGGTCAGTCAGGTCCAGGAACAGAGTGCAGGAGGTGATGAGCAAATCGAGGCGACATCCTTAACGGTTACCTATCGCGTGGTCCATCGGACATGGCGTTCCGTGAGTATCCTTTTTTCAGCATCAATCACCATTTCCGAGGTCCATATGCAGGGACTTGAGAAGCATGTTCACGAGGGGGCCTCGTTTTTCTTTGCGAAAACCTATGACCTGCTTGAGGAGCGTCCGCTCTCGTTGATTGAAATGACCGGTGGAAACACTGATGCCTTACGCATCCTGGTACTGCAGGTTATTGAGCGTCTTGGGGCTCATCCCGAAGTTGATATCCGGCGCGCCGAACAAAATGTGAGACCGGTCCCAGAATTTCTGGAACAGGTTGTCCGTGGTGATGGTTTCATCATGGTCTACCTTAATCCCGGCCAGGTCGCACCGCGTGAGGTGGGTATTATCGAGGTTGTCGTTCCGCTTGAGGTATTTACCCAATAATCATATGGCCACCTCATCCAAAAAAGATTCCCGGCGAGAGGTTCCGTATGTGCGCAAGACGCCCCTGCGCCGTCCGCCACGCCTGAAGTCCCGCGTCGCGGGATATCAGATGAAGAAAAAGAAGAGCGTCAGTCGTACGTGAGTTTGTCCGCAGTTGTCGTCTGCGATGGTCGTTGCTATGCTCTTGGAACCGTATCGTAATCATTATCACTATCCTCATCACATGAAGACATTCATAACAGGAGTCCTGCGGTGGAGTAATAAACACATTGGAATGTTGGTCCTGCGCGTCGTACTCGGTCTCTTTTTTATGGCGCACGGTGTTCTTAAGTTCCAGGATATGGACCAGACCGTTCAGTTCTTTGGCGGTATTGGTTTTCCCGCGTTTCTCGCATATTTCGTTTCCGCGGTCGAAGTACTTGGGGGATTGGCACTCGTCCTCGGTGTATTCACCTGTGTTGCCGGAGTTCTCTTCGCTATCATTCAGCTGGTGGCCGTGTTTAAGCTGACGGGAAAAATCCCGGCTGAGTCGGCGCTTATCGGATTTGCCATGGGATATGGGGTGAACCTGGTACTCGCTGCCGCGTCGCTGGGTGTCGGATTCACCGGTCCCGGGCGCTATGCGCTCCTGAGTGGCCGCTGTTGCCTCTGGTGTCGTCGCGACCAGCACTGCAAGGACTGCAGTGCGTGCGGGCACTGTGGAGTCTGTACTCCGGATACCGGTAAAAAAGAATCTGCGGGTTCCCTGGAGCACGAGCAATAAGACAACACGCCCCGTCCGGGGCGTGTTCCTTGACCGTGGCAAAAGATGCTTGCATGGCAGGCTTGATTTGCGTACCATTCGTCAATAATGCCCCGAGACGAGGGAGGGCATAGATGTCATGATTATCGTGGACGTCGAGACGACCGGTCCGGATACCCGTCGACACTCGATTGTCAGCATTGGCGGTGTTGATTTCTCTTATCCCGCGAATCACTTCTACCGGGAGTGTCGTCCTTTTGATGACGCTGAGATTGACCCGGTCGCACTCTCCGTCAACGGATTTACGCTCGAGAAGCTCTCCGCACCGGACCGTCCGACTTTGTTCGAAGTGATACAAGAGTTCCTCGCCTGGGGTCGCGAGTGTCACAATCAGACATTGGGTGGTATGAACACGTTCTTTGACCGTGACTTTCTCCGTCATTCAACCGCACGACATCATCTGGAGTGGCCGTTCGGGAGCCGCATTGTGGACCTTCATTCCATCTGTTACGCCCATATAATACAGCACGGTGGTCAGCCGCCCTTGAAGGACCAGCGGACCGGCCTTTCCAATGACCGCATTCTTAACTATGTAGGCCTGCCGGACGAGCCCACGCCACACCATGGCCTCACCGGAGCACTCATGGAGGCGGAGGCGTTCTCGCGTCTTCTGCATGGCCGTCCGCTTATTCAGGAGTTTGAGGCGCATCCGTTGCCCAAGTGGGCCGGTGAGCCCGCCGGACAACGCCAGCTCTTTTGAGGTGTGCTAAAGTGGAGCAGTATGAACGTCCTGCACGCCCTCCTTCTGGGTATTGTCGAGGGGATTACCGAATTCCTTCCCGTCTCCTCGACCGGCCACCTGGTGCTCATTGAGCGACTGGTGCGTCTGGAGGCGACGCCCTTTCTCACCTCGTTTACCATCGCCATCCAGCTGGGCGCCGTCCTCGCTGTGCTCTTCATCTATGGACGCATGCTCTGGGAGACTCCGCGCCTAGTGGCGCGTATCGGTGTGGCTCTCGTGCCGACCGGTCTGGCTGGTTTTCTGCTCTACCCGCTTGTTCGTCAGTGGCTCTCCAGTGAGGGTATCGTCATTGTTGCGCTCATACTCGGCGGTATCGCCATGATTGTGTTGGAGCGCTGGGTATTCCCGCATCGGGAACTCGGCGCGATGGATGAGACCGTCCTGCCGTATCGAAGCGCGTTTCTTATTGGTCTGTTCCAGTGCCTTGCGCTTGTGCCCGGTGTCTCTCGATCGGCCGCCACCATCATCGGCGGCCTGCTGGGAGGTCTTTCGCGGACGGCCGCAGTCAGGTTCTCGTTCCTTCTGGCCTTGCCGACCATGGTTGCGGCGACGGGATTGGACCTCTATAAGAATGCTGATGCATTCACAGGGCAGGACCTGGGCCTGTTGGCCGTCGGTACCGTGGCGTCATTTTTGACCGCTGCCGTGGCGATGCGCTGGTTGCTCCGCTACATTCGGAATCACGGCCTGACGGCGTTCGGCATCTACCGCATCGGATTCGCCGTTCTCGTCTGGCTTCTGTTAAGATGAAGAATATGGGAGGGCTTGTCGACGCATTAAGATCCCACGGTTTTTCCGTCGCCAATGATGTGAGGACTCTGCGGGAATATAGCCATGACGCCAGCATCTTTGAGGTGGTTCCCCAGGTTGTCGTCTATCCGCAGTCGGTTGAGGATGTCGGACGGCTGGTGATGTTTGTAAATGAGCGGTCCCCGAAGGTCTGGCTGACCCCCCGCGGAGGCGGTACCGATATGACCGGCGGTGCCATTGGGGAGTCCATCGTGGTAGACACTACGAAATATCTTAACCGCATTCTCGAGGTCACCGATATATTCGCCACGGCACAGGGGGGAACCAAATATCTGGCATTTGAGGAGGCGACGCTTGCGCGTGACCGTATCATGCCTTCGTATCCGGCATCTCGCGCCCTGGTCACGGTTGGTGGCATGGTTGCCAACAATGCGGGTGGAGAAAAATCCCTTGCATACGGACAGACCAAGGACTATGTGCGCTCCGTCAAGGTCGTGCTCAGGGACGGGAACGAATATCTGTTTGGTCCGCTGGACCGTCAACAGCTCAACGCTAAGCTTGGCCAGCAAAACCTGGAAGGACAAATCTACCGTGACATCTACTGGATGCTCGAAGAGCATCGAGAACTCATCCGGCGCGCCAAGCCGGGCGTCTCTAAGAATTCTTCCGGCTATCTGCTCTGGGAGGTATGGGAGTCAGACGAAGGTTCACGCGAAGGAGCTTCCACGGAAATCGTCTCCGGAAAGAAGTTCAATTTGGCAAAGCTCATCTGTGGCTCCCAGGGTACTCTGGGATTCATCACTGAGGTGACACTCGGCCTGGTGCCCGTTAAGCCACATACCGGTATGCTGGTCGTTTTTCTCAAGGACCTCTCGCAGGTCGCGGATGTTACGCATGCACTCTTGAAGCATGGTCCCGAGGAGCTCGAATCCTTTGATGATAAGACGTTACAATTTACGTCCCGTTTTCTCCCCGATTTTCTCAGGGTGCTGGGTGCTCAGAATATCTTTAAGCTGGCATGGCAGTTTCTCCCCGATGTGTGGACTATCATGACGATGGGGGGATTTCCAAAGATTGTCCTCCTTTGCGAGTTTGCGGCCCATGAACGGTCGGAGGTGTCTCAGAAGCTCGATGCCGCCGCGGCAGACATGGAACGGATGGGTGTCAGAACCCGTATCGCTCGCACGGAGGAAGAGGCAAAAAAATACTGGACCATCCGGCGGGAGAGTTTCAATGTGCTTCGGCATCACAGCACGGAGAAGAAGACCGTACCGTTCGTGGACGATGTTATCGTGCCGTTGGAAAAAATGTCCGTCTTTCTGCCCAAGCTCCTGGCTATTCTTGAGCGATATCCGAAGATGACGCTGACTATCGCCGGTCATGCCGGGAACGGAAACTTCCACGTTATTCCACTCATGGACCTTTCCCGACCGGATGCCCGACCGGTCATTGAGGAGGTATCCAAGCAGGTCTATGACCTCGTTCTGTCATATGGTGGCTCCATCACTGCCGAGCACAACGATGGCTTAGTCCGGGGTCCCTATGTGGAGCAGATGTTCGGGGCCGAAGTGTACGGACTGTTCCGCAAAGTCAAAGATATCTTCGACCCCGACGGTATCTTCAATCCGGGCAAGAAGATAGACGTGGATTGGGAGTGGGCGATGGCGCATATGCGAAAAGACTAAGGTCTGGTGCGGACACTCCGTCGAGTACGATGTCGCCCCCTGCTGGGGGCGCATCTCATGCTCGCGCCGTCGCGCTGTGCAAGCCTCTTCGGAGTGTCCACCACCGTTTCGTAAGTGTGGGGAGAGGAGGGTGGTGGGGAAGGAGGGGGACCGTGGGCGATGGCGCATATGCGAAAGTGATGCGTACTGGCCTGGTCATAAAATCTGATGTGCAGGGGGTCCCTGTACATTGCGAGAAGGGTTTTCTCTAATCATTCGGAGCAGGGCTCATTTTTTTCGCGTACGGTAACCATATAACCCCCTGTCTTCGAGTACGGTTATAACTCCTCATAGTGTTCGACCTCAGACTTCACCAACCCCCTATACTAAGGCACCACGGTAACTCAAATAAAACCCACGTAATATGCGGGTTTAGTCTCCTATCCTACCAATTTCAGCCTCGAAATTGGTAGGATAGGAGACTTCTGGCATCCGGAACCTGCAAAAACACATATTGCGGGTGTGGGCAAGTAGTGGTAGGATAGGAGGCCGTACTACTCAAGACGGGGCCTCATCGGCCTTTTCTCATGAACAAAGAAATAAGAAACATCGCCATTATCGCACATGTCGACCATGGAAAAACGACCTTGGTCGATTTTATGCTGAAGCAATCGGGCACCTTTCATGCGAATGCGGAAGAACTTGATCGCGAGCTTATTATGGATTCAAACGACCAGGAGCGTGAACGGGGTATTACCATTCTGGCTAAGAATACCTCTGTTCTGTACGCGGGCGTGAAGGTCAATATCGTAGATACTCCCGGGCACGCCGATTTTGGCGGGGAGGTGGAGCGGACCCTGAGCATGGCAGATGGGGCCATTCTTCTGGTGGATGCCAAGGAGGGACCGATGCCACAGACCAAGTTTGTACTCAAGAAAGCTCTTGACTTGGGTCTCAAGGTCATTGTCGTGGTCAACAAGATAGATAAGACCGGAGCCGATCCGGCCCGTACGGTGCATGAAACCTCTGATTTGTTCATCCAGCTTGCTCAAGATGAGTCGCATTTGGAGTTTCCCATACTGTATGCAATTGGACGCGAAGGTAAGTGCTGGGACCATGTGCCAACGTCCGACGAGCTCTCACGGGCGAGTTCACTTGAGCCGCTTTTCCGTACGATTATCGAGCAGGTTCCCTCACCGGCGGGTTCGGCGACGGAACCGCTACAGCTATTAGTTGCGGCGTTAGACCGAGATGATTTCAAGGGACGCTATACTATCGGGAAAATAAGCCGCGGGTCATTGCGACCAGGCATGAACGTGGTGGCAATGCACAAGGATGGTGCGTCGACACCGTGTCGTATCGGAGATGTATTTGTCTATCATGGCCTGACGCGCCAAGCGGTCACCGAGGCGTCCGTGGGGGATATCGTTTCTCTTACCGGAACTGAGGCGGCGACTATCGGAGATACGCTTGCTGATGCAGAGCATCCGGAGGCACTTGAGCGTATCCACGTAGAAGAGCCGACGCTCCGCATCGGATTGGGGCCAAACACCTCACCCTTCGTGGGACGCGAAGGAACCCTGCTGACAGGACGGCAAATCGGTGCTCGCCTAGAGCGTGAGATGGAGACCAATATAGGACTGCGGCTTGAGTCTACTGACGGACGGTACCTACTGTCCGGACGAGGAGAACTGCATTTGTCGGTCTTCATTGAGGCGCTCCGTCGGGAAGGGTTTGAATTAGAGATTTCCAAGCCTGAGGTCATCTTAAAAGAGGAAAAAAATGATGACACGGGAGCTATAACACGAACTGAACCTGTTGAAGAAGTGACCGTTGATGTTCCGGAAGAATATGTGGGTTCGGTTACGACGGAATTCGGAAAGCGCAGGGCGCAGATGATTGACCTTATCAATCATGGTAACGGATATGCCCGTCAGGTATGGAAAATGCCTACTCGAGCATTTCTCGGACTCCGTCCGCTCTTAATGACCGCCACGAAGGGGACCGCAATCGTGAACAGCATCTACCTGGACCACGAACCGCTCTGGCAATTGCCCGAATCCGACCGAACGGGTGCACTGGTGGCATCCGAGGCGGGCCAGGCCGTGTCATTGGGCCTGCAAACCGCACAGGGACGAGGCATTACGTTTACGCGTCCCGGCGAGGATGTATACGAAGGACAAATCGTCGGACAGAACTCTCGTTATGAGGACCTGGAAATTAATGTCTGTAAGGGCAAAGAACTGACAAACATGCGCTCGAAATCGTCCGATGGCATGATTGCTCTGGCACCGCCGGTGCGCATGTCTCTCGAGCAGGCATTAGACTGGCTGGGAGACAATGAGCTCCTGGAAGTGACTCCCGAGAATATTCGTTTGCGCAAAAAACATCTCTCACGCACCGACCGTGACCGTGCTCGACGTGCCGCAAAGAAGTAGCGGTACTGCTGGGCTCCGCATAAAACAAAACCCGGCCGTAGTGACGACGGCCGGGGGGAGGACTACCAGATGCGAAGTCCGTGTCCTATGAGTGCGATGCCCAGTGTTGCAAGGAACAGGTTTCGCAGGCCGCGGAGCCATCGATGTCGGTTGATGATGGCGATACCACAGGGAAGTGGAATGAGCGTGTAGCCCACCACGCCGCAGGCGACCCAGCCGACCTGTCCGATGACCGGGAACCAAGGTTCGGTGGCGACCAGTATCGCGCCAACGTGGAATTGGAACCTACTGGTACTGATGGCGATGCGGCGGATGCGCTTCATATCGCGTACACGAAACGCTCTTCTGGTTGCCGAAAAGCGTTTGCCAATTTCGTGGACGCCCAGAATGGCAATCAACAGGTATAGCCAGAGCATAATTCCCTCCAGGAAACTCTATTTCTCTAACGCATATGAGACAGTATGTCAAAAAGACCCCGAACGGGGGTCTTTTGGTACCCTGTTCCAATCCCTTGCCTTTCTACAACTCGTTCACGTCACGCTCGAAACGCTCGGCCTCGCGCACGATACGCTCCATGAATGCGACGGTTTCCACAGGGTATGCGCCAATAGCCGATTCTTCCGAAAGCATCACCGCGTCGGTGCCGAGGATAATCGCATAGGCAACATCCGTGACCTCCGCGCGCGTGGGTGTCGGACTCTCTACCATACTCTTGAGCATTTCGGTGGCGACGATAACCGGCTTGTTTAGCTCCTTGCACATGCGGACGACCGTGGCTTCGGCGAACGGAAGCCGTTCCAGGGGGATAGCCTGCCCCAAGTCCCCACGGCCGAGCATGACGGCGTCCGATGCCATGATGATACTCGCTAGAGCGTCCAGTGCCTCCTGACGCTCTATTTTGGCCATGATGCGGGGACGTTCATCGGCGGGCACGTCGGGGGTGCGCCGCCTTATCTGGTCGCGAAGGTCGTCCATGTCTGCCGCGGAGCCGACGTAGGAGAGTACTACATAGTCCACGCCCTGGGCGATACCAAAATCCAAGTCCGTGAGGTCCTTGGCGGTGATAGCCTTGGCGTCCGGGTCCATCGCGTGTCCACCCTCGGTCTTCATCCGCGGACCGGAGAGGTCTTGGATGATGGGAATGCGCCGGTGTGCCCGTCTGCCCGCTTGGCGAATACGGTCGATGAGTTCAGCATGCTCCTGGTGGGTGCCGTGCGAGAAATTCAGGCGTGCTACGTCCATGCCGTGCGCGATGAGCGCATCAAGTACCTCCGATTCTTGGGAGGCGGGGCCGATGGTACAGACAATCTGGGTGCGCGAAGCGTTCATATTATGTGCTGACAATCTCCCAGAGACGGTTATATTTTGCAACACGTTCGCCGCGCTGGGGAGCGCCGGCCATGAGGGCGAATGCGCCGGAAGCGAAGGCAAGGTCCGCGATAAAATCGTCGTTCGTCTCACCCGAACGGTGCTTGATGAACAATGCTATACCGTGCTCGCGTGCCAGGCGCATGGTTTCCAGTGCCTCCCAGAGCGAGCCAATCTGGTTAACCTTGATGACGATGCCACCGATGGCATGGGTATCCAAGGCCATCTGCAGGCGGCCCTTGTCGGTTACGGTCAGGTCGTCTCCGACGACGGTGGTTTTTCGGGCAAGCTTGGCGAAATCCTCGAACGACTCCTCGCCGAACGGGTCTTCGATAGATACGATCGGGAAGTCTTTGAGCAGTCGTTCGTAGAGCAGGTGCATGTGTTCGGCGGGGTGTTCTACGTCTCCCATGTGGTAGTTCCCCTCTCGGTAAAATGATGCCGCGGCCACATCCAGGGCAAGCTGTACGCGGTCGGCCAGGCCCCGCTTTTGGATGACTTCCATGAGTAGTTCCAAGGGTGCGGCCGGGTCCTCTAAATCGGGAGCGAACCCGCCTTCGTCACCGACATTCGCCGAGGGAGAGCCCAGGCGTTCGATGATGAGCTCCTTCAGGCCCCGCATGATGGTGGTGCCGATGTGTAGGGCCTCGGCCACATCAGGGGTCTGTGGTACGACCAGGTATTCCTGGAACGGGAGCCGACTCGTCGCATGTAGTCCACCGTTGATGAGGTTCATAAACAAGAGTGGCACCTTGCGTGAGGATTTGAATGGTGACAGATCTTGTAAATGCTCCCAGACGGGAACGCCTTTGGCGGCGGCGGCGGCCTTACAGGCCGCAATGCTGACTGCCAGGATGGCGTTGGCGCCCAGGCGTTGTTTGTTCGGCGTACCGTCCAAGGCAAGAATGGCGTGGTCCAGTGCCTTCTGGTCGGTGGCGTCCATGCCGATGATCGTCTGGGCGATGTCATGATTAACAGCCCTAACCGCCTGGGTGACGCCTTTGCCGCCGAATCGTTCGTGGTTGCTGTCGCGTCGTTCTACTGCTTCGTGCGTACCGGTGCTGGATCCCGAGGGGACCGCGAATGTCCCGGTTGTGCCCGATGAGGTGACGACTGTGGCGTGCACGGTTGGTGTGCCACGCGAGTCCAGTATCTCCCGTGCTCTGACATGAGTGATGGTTTCCTCCATATACCATTAGTATACCTCTCCGCGCCCGCGCACCCAAGCGTTTCTGGGGGATATTGCCTTTTCCTCATACCTGTGCTATACTTTCAGCCGCGTTAGGATTCTCGGTAGCCCGACGGTTGCATTCGCAGCGCGGTGGGGTCTGAACGAGTGGTCGCCCTACCGCATTCACAACGCGTTCCCGCACGAAACGTGCCGACCCACCGGGCCGGCCCGCGAAGGATGGGGATGCTCATGTAATGGCAATCAAGCTATATGTCGGCAACCTGCCGTATGGCACCAACGACGAGGAAATCAAAGAAGCGTTCTCGGCCGCGGGTACCGTTACGGAAGCAGCTGTTATCATTGAAAAGATGACCGGTCGCTCTCGTGGATTCGGATTCGTTTCCTATGAGACTCAGGAAGAGGCCGACAAGGCCATTGAGATGTTCAATGGTAAGGACTTCGGTGGCCGCGTTCTCGTGGTCAACGAGGCCCGTCCCATGCAGCCTCGCGCTCCGCGCGACGGTGGCGACATGGGAGGCCAGTTCTAACGGACTGTCCCACGCAAAAAGCCCTTCGGGGCTTTTTGCGTGGTTGCCTTTCGGATGCATGGAGCTATTATGGAAGTATGCGACATGCAAACACCAAAATCCGCTTCATCGAATTTCTCGTCGGTGGTGTGCTGACGCATCTCATGGTGACCGCACTTTTTTTTCGGCTCGCGACGGGGCGCCTGCCCACTATTGCTGAGTTTGGACTAGCGGTACTTATCATTATCCCATTCTCGTTCGTGACGGAGTATGTTATCGACCATCCGCGGTTCTGGCATCGGTTGTTCCGGTTGCCGGGCCACAAGTTTGACGACCTGGAGGATCTTTCCAAATGATTATCGTATTTACCGGCGACGGCAAAGGGAAGACGACCGCGGCGTTGGGCCAAGCACTCCGCGCGGTCGGCGACCGGCGACAGGTCCTGATGATACAGTTCATCAAAGGACCATGGCGGTCAGGCGAAGACGATGCCCAACTGCTGTTACGCCCGCATCTGCATATTCGCAAGCGGGGATTAGGATTTGTGGGCATTCTGGGAGACCGTCTGCCTCGTACCGAACATGTCGCGGCAGCTGAAGAAGCTCTGGCCCATGCCCGCGGGGAACTGCATACGGGTTCCTGGAATCTCATCATCCTTGATGAGATTAACAATGCACTCCATTTAAACCTTATTTCTTTACCGGACGTGCTGGCATTACTGGACGAGGTACCGCATGGTACCGATCTCATTCTGACGGGTCGCGATGCGCGGCCGGAGATTATCGACCGCGCGGACATTGTTACGGAGATGCGTGAAATGAAACACCCCTATCAGGAAGGCGAGACCGGTACAAAGGGCATTGAGTGGTAAGAGCACTGACCATTTGAAAGTTCGTTCCCTCCGTAGTACGATATTCTCATCATGGCAAATCTCTCACTTCTTGCGGCATCGCTGGTCATGGCCTTAATCGGTTGGGGGTGGCTCAACGCTTTTACCAAGGGTGTCTATGACTTCTTCTCGTTCTTGAGAAAGGATGCCCACCTGGAGGAGACCGTCTCTCCATCGCCGGATGCGACAATGCCGGCGACGACCCCGGCTCTGCCGGACGAGCAGGCGCTCCAAGAGGAGCTTGATGGCCTTGATGCCGAACTGGACGCGCTCCTACAGGAAGCAGAGAGTGAGCTCGACGACCTGGAAACGGAACTCTAAATGCGGCCTTCACCGGCCGCTTTTCATATGCGGGCATTTACACAACCCAAAGACAATGAGCGTTTCCGCTGGACAGCGCATGTCGTACGGAAGATGACGCATTACCGGCTGACCCCTGCGCGGGTGATGCGTATTGTGCGCGCGCCCGAACGCACGGAGACGGGCGTAGCACCCGGTACGTTCGCGGGCATGCAGCGGACGGGCACGAAAGAGAAGCCTACGGAACTGTGGGCGATGTGGAGGACGGAACGCAAGAAAGGGAATGCAAGAGTGCCGGAGTCGGATTCAGTCGATTCACGCTTCGCTCTTTCCGCTTCGCTTTTGTCACGTGAGCGACTCGTCATCATTACCGCATGGCGGTATCCTGGGGTCAGTCCGATTCGCGACGAGATACCCATTCCGTCAGACGTGATGGCCGAACTTGAGGCCGAGGGGCTTCTGGACGACCCCCTAGACTAGGAATAGTATAGAGGTACCATGTTTTCCGACATTCTGGACGTGCCGTTCAATCAGGAGCTTTGGTTCGTCGCTCTTTTCCTATGGGTCGTCACCTGGAAGGGCATCGCGCTTTGGAAAGCTGCACGTCAGGGGCGTAAGGAATGGTTCATTCCGCTCCTCATTATCAATACCATCGGCGTTCTGGAGATACTCTATATCTATGTCTTCTCTCGAACCAAGGAGAAACCAGAAAGTGACCGGTGAGGCGTGTATGCAGAAATGACCCCGGCTCTTGCCGGGGTCATTTCTTGTTTGTTCGCTTTGGCTGGCGCCTTTCTCCTCTCGTGTTGTAAATGAATGTGCGCGAACGCTCGTATAGTTTGCGTACGGACTCAATATGATACACTACGTGCGTATTGCACTAGTATATTGTTCCGATGCCTCAGATTACTATTTACACGACCCCTACCTGTGGCTATTGCAAGATGGCCAAGGAGTATTTTAAATCACTTGATCTCGAATATACCGAGCATGACGTTTTCCAGGACGAACAGGCTCGTCAGGAGATGCTCGACAAAACAGGACAGATGGGTGTGCCGGTTATTGTCATTGATGAGCAGGTTGTCATTGGCTATGACAAGCCAAAGATTGACGAACTCTTGAAGGCTGGGGGCACTGAACTGAAGAAGGTTGCATAAGCATGGACACCAAACCGCTCAAGTTCGACAAGCTCGACGGCATCAGCGATAAGACGCTTGCCATTCATCATGACAAGCTCTACGCGGGCTATGTCAAGAAAGTCGGCGAGGTGAACAAAGAGCTGGCCGACCTGCGTACGTCCGGTGAGGCCGCTGGCAACGCGACCTATAGCAAACTTCGCGCCCTCAAGGACGCGGAGACCTTTGCGGTCAACGGCGTCTATTTACACGAATGGTACTTCGATGTGCTGGGCGGGGATGGCAACACTGCCCATGCACCCGAGCTTTCCAAGGCATTGGAAGAGAAGTGGGGAAGTGTGCAGGACGGCCTGCAGTATTTTTCCGAGTGCGCCATGGCCGCGCGCGGCTGGAGTGTGCTCTGCTGGGACATCAAGGCCGGTAGGCTCAAGCACTATAACGCCGATGCCCATAACCAAGGCGGGGTATGGGGATGTATCCCCATCATTGTCCTGGACGTCTACGAGCATGCCTATTTCATAGACTTTGGTTCGGACCGCAAGGCGTACATCGAGGCGTTCTGGAAGAACTTTGACTGGACTGCGGCTGAGGAACTGTACCTGAAGGCCCGCCAGGTTACACTCTAGGCCTTCGACGAAAAGGACCCCTCCTCTGGACAGGGGTCCTTTTTATTTGTATAAAGAGGGGTGTTCCTAAACAATGAGGTGAACCATGAAGCGGTCTACCTTTTTGGTCATCCTGGGCGTGACGCTCGGTATGCTCATCAGTTTTGCCATCGCGTTCGGCCCGGCCTGACCCGCTGCCCGTCATCCTCTCGGAGATGGGCAGTTTTTTTATTGTTCAATGCCAGGAGGGGAATAGGAGGAGACGATCCAGGAACGCCGGAGACAGGTCCAGGCCGTAGCTTAATGGGGCGAATAGCAGAAAGCCGACAACTGCCAGGCCGGTAATACCGAGTACGAACGGGACAGTATGGGCGCGCCGGTCCGTCCACCAGGCGAGGATGAGGATGGCGAAGAGGAGCGCAGTAAAATAGTGGTACAGGAACATGACTCGACCGATGGCGGCAAACGGGATGAAATTCAAAGCATACCCGCCCAGGAGGACAGGGAGCAGATGATTGCCCCTACGACGGATGAGGAGCCAGAGCGCGCCCCCGACTGCAATGGTAGAGAGGTGCCAGATGACCGGATCACCCAACAGGTAGATGCGTGCATTCCCCTGGACCCAATAGAATATAGGGCGTTTCATGACGGGCCAGGTATACCACGCACTGCTGTAGGGATGGTTGGCGGTCAGGCGCTGGTTTGAGCGGTACATCTCCCTATTGAGCTCGATAATGGAAGCGCCCAGTCCTCGGGGTTCGATATCCGTATCAGTATACGGACCGTCCGTCAGGCGCTTCTGAAAGGCTGTGCTCATGAACCCATCTCCACTTCCCGCGCGCGGCAGAAGTGAGAAGTGCATGACGAATGAAGAGATATAAATGATGAGCGGGGCAAGTACCAGGGCAATGGCCACGGAAACCAGTCGCTGTCGGGAGGTGCCGTGCCGATCCTTCCAGAGATGTGCCAGCTCCATGGCACCAATGATGGCGAGGAATGTCAGCGCGGTCCACTTGATACTCGCCGCGCCGCCAGCGAGGGCGCCAGCGGAGAGTAATAGCCACTTACTCCCTCCGTTACGCCAGCGGGCATAGCACAGGATGGCGCCGAAGCCGAACAGGAGCAGGAAGGCATCCAGAAGGATAAGACGCGACTGCACGAGGAGCGCGTTGTCCAGTGCCGTCAGGGTGCCCGCCAGGAACGCCGCGGGCGGGGAGAGTCCCAGTTCGCGGGCGAGCAGGAACAGGAGGGGTGCCAGTGCCGCCCCGGCCAGCGTCGGTAACAGACGCAGGAGCAGATACATGCGGTCGGGATAATGATCGCCGATGTTGGTAAACGAAAATCCCGGCTGGAATCCAAACGGTTTGACGAATCCGGCGATGATGAGCTTGCCCAGGGGTGGGTGGATGTCGAAATAATATTCACCCGTGTAGTAGGCCGAAATAAACTTGCCGAAATGAACTTCGTCGAAGACTGCCGAGTTTGGATGGCCAAAGAATGCCGCGTGCGTGAGTAGGCCAATGACGGCGACCGCGATGAGACCGGCCCGGGGATTGGATATGAGGCGAGTGAGCCAGGTAAGGGGGTAGGGGCGCATTGGATGCATCATAGCATGGCTCCACTCTGTACTTCATCAAGACGAGGTGGTTTTTTGCTTTCTCCCGTTTTGGTATACTGGGCCCATCATGTATGACCTTATTATCGTCGGCGGCTCCGCCGCGGGAGCAACTGCCGGCATTTATGCCGCACGCCGCGGACTGAATTTCAAAATTATTGCCAAGGACCTTGGGGGCGAGGTGGCGACCTCCGGAGAAATCGGCAACTGGCCGGGCATTATCGAAACGAATGGTATCGAGCTATCGGAAATGTTCACCAAGCATATCAGGAGCTACGAGCCGGACCTGCTCGAGGGATTTAACGTTGAGTCCGTTGTCCGCGACGAGGACGGCGCGTTCACGGTGAACGTGCAGAACGGCCAGACATTCCGCGCCCACGCGGTCATTGTCGCCACGGGTGTCCATCCCCGGCCCCTGCAGGTACCCGGCGAGCAGGAATACAAAAACCGAGGGGTCTCTTACTGTACGGTCTGCGATGGTCCGGTGTTCAAGGGCAGGGAAGTGGTTATCATCGGTGGCGGCAACTCGGCTCTGGAGGCGGCCTTGATGATGGCCGACATCGCGACCAAGACCACGGTCATTAACAAGAACGCCCAGTTCAAGGGTGAGCAGTTATATATTGAAAACCTTGGCACAAAAGGGAACGTGACGGTCATTCCGGAGGCAATGACCAAGGAGATTCTCGGCGACGGCACCAAGGTAACCGGAATTGTTTACACTGACACGGACGGCACTGAGCGCCAGATTGCCGTCGAAGGGGTATTCATCCATATCGGGACCATTCCGAACAGTTCCCTTGTCCCTCAGGAAGTAGAGAAAGATGAGTACGGAAACATCACCGTCACCTTAGCGGGAGAGACAAACGTGCCCGGGTTGTACGCGGCCGGGGATGTGACCAATATTCCACATAACCAGATTGTCATTGCGGCCGGCCAGGGCTCCGCCGCCGCGCTCTCGGCCGTACAGTACATCAATAAGGTCAAAAAATGATCTATCTGGCGTCCGATCACCGAGGATTTAAACTCAAGGCGCTCATCAAGGAGTGGCTTGGAGAGTGGGGTATGGAGTATGAGGATAACGGGCCGATGCAGTATGACCCCGAGGATGACTACCCCGATTATATCCGTAAGGCGACCGAGAAGGTTGCCGTCGACCCGGCCATGCATCGCGCTATTGTACTGGGCGCCACCGGCCAGGGCGAGGCCATAGTGGCAAACCGCCACCAAGGTATTCGTGCGGTGGTCTATTACGGCGGTACGACTGACATTGTCACGATGTCTCGTGAACACAACGACGCAAACATCCTATCGCTCGGTGCGGCATTCTTGGAAAATGATGAGGTGAAAATCGCCATCAAGTTGTGGCTGGACACCCCGTTCTCGAACGCCGAACGGCACGTGCGCCGTATTGCCAAGATAGATAACGGCCAATGATTGAGTTTGTTCCTGCAATTCTCACTGACCGTGCTGGAGTATTCAAGGAGCAAGCCGAGCGCTTGGTTACCGCGGGTGTGCGGCGAGCACATTTGGATATCGGGGATGGAGTGTTTGTACCGACCACGACCATTGATGGAGTCTCCGAGCTTATGGCACTGGACTTGCCATTGGACTGGGACGTGCACCTCATGGTGCGCCGTCCCGAGGAGTATCTCGCTCGCTGGTGGCAGGTGCCGCGTGCGGACCGATTTATCGTGCATGTGGAGGCGACCGACCAGTTCGATGTACTTGCCACACAAGCCCATGACCGGGGACGGCGTATCGGTGCCGCCATCAATCCTGAGACGCCACTGGAACGCTTGTATGCGGTACTCAATGCCGCCGATTTGGCTCAGTTCATGACCGTAGTGCCCGGCGCACAGGGCGGTGAGTTCCTGCCATGGGTACTTGAGCGCCTAGCGCAGACACACGCTGAATATCCGCAGATGGAGTTGGCTGTGGATGGTGGCATTACGCCCCAGACCGCGCCCGCCTGTGCCGCCGCCGGGGCGCATCTATTGGTGTGTGGCAGTTACATCGCCAAGGCCCCCGACGTCGTCCGTGCACTGCAGGAATTGGAGGATAGTGTAAAATAAGAAAAGAATATTTTTGGTTGGTAGTTTTTGGTTGGTAGGAGGGATCTACAACCTACCCGCTATAACCTGCCGACTCTTTGATTTGTACGATATCGTCGCCATCGGTTCCGCCACCACGGACGTATTCCTGTTTACGCCCGATTTCGAGGTGCGGGCGCACGATGAGTTCGATGTCGGCAAGGGGCTCTGTGTGCCGTTCGGTTCCAAGGTCGTGGTCAAAAAGCTGGTCACCACCACGGGTGGTGGCGGTGTGAACGCGGCGGTGACCTTTGCCCGGCAGGGATTCAAGACCGCCTGCCTCGGGAGTATCGGGAACGATGCCAATGGCAAACACTTATTGGATGAACTGCGCCGTGAAGGTGTGGACGCAAAATACTTCCAGGTCCATCACGAAGACCAGACCGCCTATTCCGTCATTCTGGTCACCAACGATGGTGAGCGCACTATTCTCTCCTATAAAGGGGAGGGGCAGAATTTTGAGCTTGAGCGTATCCCCTGGGACCGCCTCAAGGCAAAGTGGCTCTATTTAGATTCCCTGGGAGGACACTGGGATCTACTCGAAGGCGCGGTGCGATGGGCGGTATCCCAAGGAGTAAAACTCGCGACAAATCCGGGTGGCATGGAGCTGGGGCATGGCCTGGAGAAACTGCGTCCACTCTTAAAGCACTTCACCATCGTGGCAATGAATCAGGAAGAGGCCGCCCGGCTGACCGGCATTCCGTACGAACAGGAAAAAGAGATTTTCAAAGCGATGGACGATGTCATAGGAGGTATCTTCGTGATGACGAAAGGGAACGAGGGGAGTGTCGTCTCCGATGGCCAGCATGTGTACGAGGCGGGTATCCCGAGCAAGGAGGCAGTCGAGCGGACCGGTGCCGGTGATGCGTTCAATTCCGCGTTCGTTGCCGAATACGCGCGGTCAGGTGATATCGCCCGAGCCATACAATTGGCGACCGCCAATGCGAGCTCGGTCGTGATGCACTATGGGGCTCAGGAAGGCGTTCTCCATAAAGGTACCCTAGGCCAATGGCCGCCGATTGTAGTACAAACAAGGAGATTATAAAAAGCCCGACTGGGCGTTTGAGCAAAAAAAAAGACCAGGTGTGCGTCTTCGGGTCCCGGCGGTCCGTCGTATGCTTGTGGCATCGGACGGACGAGCGAGTACCGCGTGAGCAGTGACCTGGCTACGTGTACATAATAACATAGACAAAATTAAAGTCAAATTCTGTTTTCCCCTACTTTTCAACACTTTTCGAGGCGCATCGTCTGGAGAACCCGTACAATAGGAATGTCATGGATCCCGAACTCCGTAAAAAACTCGCCCGTATTCTTCGCACCGAGCCGGCCTATATGGAGTGGCTTGAGCGTAAGATGAGTGCCGTCACCGGACAGGTCGGGGTTATGGAGGATATCGTCCGCCAGAACGAGGAAATCGTGACCCAGACGCTGTCCGAGCTTGGCCTGGCCCGCAGTGACAGTGCCGTTGCGGTACGCAATTCGCTCATGCATCAGGTGATGCACTTGGACCAGGAGCTGTACAACATGCTGGGCCGGCCGGACCTGCGTCAGGTGCCCCAGGCGTGCGAGACGTTATTCGCGACCATCCGGCGCGTGTATACCCCGCCGCGGGGATTGTTTATTAAGCACGAGCGAGCCATTCAGCTGTTAGAAAAGTTTCCGCCCCAGGGACTCTTGGAGCATTTCGGCTACGCGAATTTGCGTGAGCTCTTTGATAAGGAGGGTTTTGCTTCCGTGATGGCCTCGCTCCGGTTTACCCAGAAGACCAGCTGGATGCATGAATTCTTTGATGTCGCTTATGGCCAGCTCACGGCTAATGACTTTGAAGAGCGTGAAGTTGAGCTCGTCGTACTGGATCCCAAGTGGCTCGATGTTGCTGAGAAGTTTCTGGAGAAGAAATACCATAATGTCTCCCATCTCAAGGAGTTCGGGGTCATTTTCATTATTCCTCTTTCTATTGATACACCGGGGGAGACGCTCCGGATGTTCACGCTCATTCTGCACTACCTGCATGAGGTCCCGTTCTATTCGCGCCTATTTCGCAAACATCTGAATGCACCGGACTTCACCGACAAGCTCAAATCGCTTCTGCGCGGGGACGTGCCACCCGGCCCCATGCCGGACAGCGACCGCACGGTTTGGCGCATCATTCAGCGCTATCTGGCTAAGGATAATCCAGATGACTTCCGCCTGTTCGAGGCGCACGTTTCCCCGGAGGCTAATCACTGGCTCCGTGCCGAAGAGGACCTGGGGCGCCTCTCACGCATGCTTGATCATACCGAGGACCCGGTGAACATCGGGTGGTGGACGGGCTTGGATTTCGTAGGCGATTTCTTTTCGGATACCAAAGAGGGCCAAACGCTGGTGAGTTTCGATCTTATCGACTTGCTCATGGGTCTGGTAGACCAAGAGCGTCGCAAATATCTGTACCACCAGCAGGAAGCCCTCTGGAATAAGATTTTCATCGAATATATTGGCAGTGAGCGCCTCGAGCGCCACTTTACTGAGGATATTTTCGATGGCTTCATCTATCTTGAGTAACATTTAGCATTTAGGTAGTAATTGCCAAAATCGTAATGCCATCTCTGCAAGAATACTTCGCCGATGCCAAGGCAAACCGGTGGGCCATCGGGCATTTTAATTTCTCCACGCCGGACGTGCTTAACGCTATTATTGAGGCCGCCAAGGCCGAAGGTGCTCCGTGCGTGATGGTCGGCACCTCCGAGGGGGAGTCCTCGTTCATCGGACTGACTCAGGCCGCCGCCCTGGTGCGCGCCGCGCGCGAACAGCATGGCTATGACGTGTTTTTGAATGCTGACCACTTCAAAAGCGTCCGGAGGTGCATCGATGCCATCGAGGCTGGCTACGACACCGTCCTATTTGAGGGTATCGCGTTGCCATACGAGCAGAACGTTGAGCATACACGAGAGGTGGTCAAGGCGACGGGCGGGCGCATGATGGTCGAGGCCGAGCTGGGATACCTCAAGGGCTCTTCGGAGGTGCAAAAGACTATCACTATCACGCCCGAAGATTACACCCAGCCCGAGCGGGCCGCCGACTTTATCGCGCGTACGGGTGTCGAGCGTCTGGCCGTCGTATTCGGGAATATCCATGGCATTGTCACCGAACAGGAGGAGAAGCTCGATATTCCGCATCTGGAGCGTATCGTCGCCGCCGTGCCGGACACCTACCTGGTCCTGCATGGGGCCTCGGGCCTGCCGGATGAACAGGTGGCCGCGGCAATCAAGGCGGGGATGACGAATGTGCATTTTAATACGGAGCTTCGCATCGCCTATTCGAGTAGCTTGCGTGAGGAATTGGCCGACCATCCTGACCAGACGACGCCTTACAAATACCTTGCTCCGGCCGCCGAAGCCGTCCGTGAGGTTGTCGCCGCCAAGGTGCGGCTGTTTATGGGGGCGTAGTAGCGTGGTTATCTCAATATGTGGCTTCTTATTAAATTATCCGTCATGGGAGCCATCCTCGTCACGGGCGTGTTCTTGGCGGTGGACCATACGCCATTTCTGAAGGCCAGTATCATCGAAATGGTAAATCCGCGCACCAAAGAAGCACGTCTTTTGGAAAGTTTGCGCACGCACTTGGATACGGCAGTATCCTTGGTGGCTGAAGAGGAAGAAGGAGTCAAGAAAACAGGCCAGGAGGGGGACACAGGGTTTATGCCGGATGACTCAACGTACCAGGCGCGTGTCGCCCAGGCGCTTGAAGGTGCTCGGGAGGTACTCGATGA